>Ga0187844_10000006_pt1 | contig 132470 bp, 128 predicted proteins | sample SpaLakP09_SKY_50_FD_134517 | JGI IMG/M metagenome (GOLD analysis project Ga0187844, IMG submission 134517) | Oligotrophic lake water microbial communities from Sparkling Lake, Wisconsin, USA - SP09_SKY_50 | ecosystem: Environmental > Aquatic > Freshwater > Lake | place: USA: Sparkling Lake...
ATCGACGGGCTGTGGTACGTCAGCGAAAAAACCTGGCAGCCGCCGGCCAGCAGCGCATCGGTCAGGCGGCGCATTTCCGAGCCGGTCGCAACTTCCGGGCTCAGGCGCACGCGCTCGAGCGCGCGCGAGCGCGCCAGCACGCTGCCCAGGCGCAAGTGCCGTGCCCAGCGGCGCTGGGCGATGTCATACAAGCGCGGCCCGACATGACGCAACCAGCCGCAATACCCCGTCGTGACCGGCAACTCGAGCAGCTCGCGCCGCCCCGCCTGGAACCAGAACGGATGTTCGTCGTAGCTCCGGAAATCCGGGCCGCCGTCTGCCGTGAAGGCGCTGTACGGGACGACGGACGCGTCGATTTCGTAGCCCAGCGAGGCGATCGACTCGGCCGTGTGCGGACCGAGGCCGTAGCGGCCGGCCTTGAAGGCGCGCGGCTGGCAGCCGAACGCGTCGGCGATGGTCTCGGTCAGGAGGCGCAGCTTGTCGTATTCGAGCTGGCGCGGGAGGTTGCCGCCGTACGAATTGAAGTCCGACAGCGCTTCTTCGTACGGAGGCGAGACCCAGGGGTGCAGGTGGGCGCCGATCTCGCAACGTCCGGCATCGAGCAGGCGGCGCAGGGTAGCCACGGCGCCCGGGGTCGTCGCGACGGGCCAGTCGACCATGTAAGTGGGCACGATGCCGAACTTGTCGAACACGCGCGCATGCATCAGCGGCTGGCTGGCGATCGACGTCGTCCCGATCGCGCTGCGGTTGAACGGCTGGTCCCAGGCGAATTCACCCTCGGTATCGACGATCACGAGCAGGACTGGACGCTGTCCGGGTGCCAGTTGTGCCGGCACATGCTGAGCTTTTCTTAACATTACTTACGTTCTTGCGCCCCATGGCCATGGTCGGCATTCATATCGATGCCGTTAAAGTGTTGCAATCCTAGCACAACAGCTTATTGTTAAGTATCAACCGTGCGGCAAATGGAAACGCTCAGCCAGCCGTAACTTTATTGCAACAATAACGTAAAGATACGGCCGATCGCTGCTACACTTGCAGTCGAACTCGACTTGCAGTCACAAGGCAGCGGCAACCACCATGACACCCGTACACAGCGCGAACCCGATCTCCGGTGTCAAATTCGATGCCCTGACTTCCCTGCGGGGCATCGCGGCCCTGTGCACGGTACTGGCACACCTCATCGTCATCTGGGGCGACGTGTTTCCCGCCTTGCAGGCACAGTCCCTGTTCCGCGATTTTGCCCTGCACACCTACCTCTTCGTCGATTTCTTCTTCGTCCTCAGCGGTTTCGTGATGAGCCATGCGTACGGCAGGCAATTCGCGCATGCCGTCCGGTTCGGCAGCTACATGCGGTTCCTGCGCGCGCGGTTTGCGCGCGTCTATCCGCTGCACCTCCTGCTGCTGCTCGTGTATGTCGGCCTGGCCGCCATCGGCATCAAACAATCGCAGGACAACCCGGACTGGTCGGTCACCGCCCATCTGCTACTCCTGCATGCGATGGGATTGTTCGACCACACGACCTGGAACCAGCCGTCGTGGTCGATCAGCGTCGAATGGTGGACCTATATGGTCTTTCCGTTTGCCCTGCCGCTGGCCCGCCGCTACGTCTCGAAAGCCGTGGCGGCATGCGCATTGCCGGTCATTCTCGGGCTGTTCGCGTTCCTGGCTCTGCATTTCGGCAGCGCAAACCTGACGGTAGGCTTCGCCTTCTTCCGGTGCCTGATCGGTTTTTCCGCCGGCGCCTGCCTGTATGCGGTCGTCCGCTACTGGCATACGGCAGCGTTCGGCAACGCCGCCACCAACGGCGCCCTGGCCGCTGTCTTCGCCGTCCTGCTGTTCGTGCCGTCGCCCTATGCCGACATGCTCGCTTTCCTGTGCTTTTGCACGCTCGTCGTTTCCGCCAGCATGGGGCAAGGCGGCAGCTACTGGCTGCATCACCCGGTACTGGTCTGGATCGGCGACATTTCGTATTCGATCTACCTCTGGCACAGCCTGCTGCTGCACGTGGTGGCGAAAGCCTTGGGCGCGGCCGGGCGGGCGCTGCCGCTCGCCCATGATCACCCGCTCGTGTTTTTCCTGGCCGGGCTCGTCGTCTTCGAGATCGCCCTGCTCGTCCTGGCGCACCTGAGCTACCGGCTCATCGAATTACCGCTGCGGATCTTCCTCGGTCCGAAGCGGAAACATACGGAACAGTCCCCCTCCCCTGCCGCGCACGTTACAGGTGTTGCACTTTAGATAGCTTATCAATAGGCTATAATTTCGCGCCGGTTGTTGTCAGAGTGAAACTAGCGCCGGCCGAACACAACATGCCGGAGAAACAGGGTGCCGCCAGCGGACAAGCCAGGAATCGTTTTCACGATGCGTTATCCCGACGATACGGGTTACGTATGGAATTTCACGGCGGCCGTGCGCGACCGGGCGAGTGCCGACCTGCGCGACCGGGCGAACGTGTACATGGCGTTTCCCAAGCTGTCCGGCAATCCCAGCTACCAGCCGAAAAACCTGCAGCCGGTCGAACTGAATTGCTACGACACAACTCCGGCCGGCCGCGCCGCGATCGAACAATTCGTGCGCACCCACAACGTGAAGGTCATGGTCTTCATGAGCGCGCTGTCGAATACTGTGTGCCTGGACCTGCTGCGCCGCCTGGGCGTGCGCACGATCAACACCGAAAACGACAGCTTCGACCCGCGCCAGCGCGACGGCGCGGCCAAGAAGATCGCGAAATTCCTGCTTCGGCGTGTGTTGCGCTTGCAGCAGCATGACCTGCACCTGGCCAATTCCGTCGCCCAGGAACAGTTCCTGCTGAACTACCAGAAGCTGCCGCGCGATAAAGTGATCCTGATGCGCAATTCGGTCGATTCGGTCAAGTTCCACCCGGGCGACCGCACTGAAGCGCGCGCACGGCTGGGCCTGGACCAGGACCGTTTCTGGATCCTGACCGTCGCGCAGGCGCGCCCGGAAAAACGCGTGGACCGGTTGTTGCAAGTGGTGCGCGACGTCATCGACGCGCGCCCGGACAAGCGCATCGGCTTCATCTACGTGGGCGACGGGCCGCCTGCCGTACAGTGGAAACAGCTGGCGCAAGAGCTTGGCCTGGCCGACGTGTGCGTGTTCGCCGGCCGCCAGAACGATCTCGTGCCCTGGTACCGCGCCGCCGACCTGCTCGTGCATGCGGCCGAGCGCGAAAGTTTCGGCAATGCGATCGTCGAAGCCATGGCCTGTGGCATTCCCGTCGTCGCCAGCGCGGCACTGGGTCCGAAAGAAACGATCCTCGACGGCCAGACCGGCGCCGTGATCGGCCTGGACGATTTCACGGGGTTCACGCAAGCCGTGCTGCGCTATGTCGACGATCCGGAAATGACAAAAATGCATGGAAACAACGCGCGTGCGCACGTCGATACCGCATATAATGTTGTGCGTCAAAGCAAGGAGTTCGCTGCACATATCGCGCGGTTCCTGTGATCGCCCAGCCAACGCGTGCTTTGAATTTGATCAGTAGAAAAGGGAGTCCAGAGGAATGTCTTTAGTCGAGAGGGTGGTCCAGCGCATCAGGCGAGACTATTTCCGATGGCAGTACCAGAAAGTTGCACGTCAGGTCCTGAACACCCGCCCGGTCACGCGCGGCGACCTGTCCTTCACGCTGCTGTCGATGGTGCACCAGCGCGACGTACATTCCTACCTGGTCGCGGTCAAGTCGTTCACGCACTTCCTGAATCCGTCCCGTATCGTCGTCGTGTGCGATCCGTCGATCGACGAGAACGACCGCGCGGTACTGAAACACCACCTGCCGCACGTGATCCTGCGCGAGGCAGGCGAATTCACCCATCCGGACATCCCGCGCGGCGGTACCTGGGAGCGCCTGTTCGCGATTTCCGGCTATGCGCTGGACAGCTACGTCATCCAGCTGGATGCCGACACGCTGACCATGCAGCCGATTCCGGAAGTCCTGCATGCCATCCAGACCGGCGCCGGCTTCGTGCTGGGCGAAGTCCCGGACACCCCGATCCGCCCGCTGGACGCCGTGCGCGCCAACGCGCTGCCGAAGGTGAAGCCGGGTGCGCACATCCAGACGCTGTCGGAAGCCGAGATGGTCAATGTCGGCTTGCCGAGCGACGCCCGCTACGTGCGCGGCTGCTCCGGCTTCACGGGCTTCCCGCCGTCGACGACGATGCGCGACCACCTGCTCGACTTCTCGCGCCGCATGACGGGCAAGCTGGGCGAGGACTGGAAACGCTGGGGCACCGAGCAAGTGACCTCAAACTACCTGGTGGCGAACGCGTTCGCCACGACCTCGCTGCCGTTCCCGAAATACGGCACGCCCGACTGCGCCACGGCGGAAACGGCGTTCTTCCACTTCATCGGCCCGATGCGCTTCATCAACAACAAGTACAAGACGACGTCGCGCCAGGCCATCCACCTGATCTCCAACGCGCCGGCCTGATTTCCGGCGCGTTTTTTTCCCTCCCGGTTGCCCTGTCATGGCTGATTTGCGTCGTTCGCTGGTCATTAACTTTTTCGCGACCTCGGGCACCAGGATCCTGCAATTCGTCGTCAGCATCCTGCTGGCCCGGATCCTGAGCCCGAGCGAGATCGGCATCTATTCGATGACGGTCGTGTTCGTCAACTTCGCGCAGGTCTTCCGCGACTTCGGCGTCACCTATTACCTGCAGCGCGAACCCGACCTGGACGACGACAAGATCCGCTCGGCGACCGGCGTCGTGTTCACGACGTCCTGGGTTATCGCAACCGTCCTGTTCGCGGCCAGCGGCTGGCTCGGCGCGTGGTTCAAGGAACCGGGCATCGTCCCCGTCATGCGCGTGCTGGCGATCGGCTTCGTGTTCATCCCCTTCGGCACCGTCACGGGCGCCCTGCTCGCGCGTAACTACCAGGCCGAGAAACAGGCCATCGTCCACGTCGTCGGCACCGTGTGCTTCTGTGCCAGTACGCTGACCCTGGGCGAACTGGGCTTCGGCGCCATGGCCATGGCGTACGGTAACCTGATCAACATCCTCGCCTGCGGCATCGCCTACGTGCCGCTGCGCCCGAAAGGCATGCCGTGGCTGCCGGGCTTCCGCCACTGGAAGAGCGTCGCCCACTTCGGCATCGGCTCGCTCGTGACGAACTGCGCGACGACGCTGAACAACTCGATCCCCGACATCCTGCTCGGCAAGCTGGGCTCGGCGCGCCACGTGGGTCTGCTGAGCCGCGCGAATTCCACCGTGTCGATCTTCAGCTACGTGGCCGGTTCGACGATGAACTACGGCGCCGTGCCGTATCTCGCCCAGACGTATCACAAAGGGGAATCGCTGGCGCCGATCCTCGCCCGTTCGACGCTGCTGCTGACCGGCATCGGCTGGACCGCGCTGGCGCTGACGGCCGTGCTCGGCCAGGACATCGTCGTCGCCCTGTATGGCGCCAAATGGCTGGAATCCGTGCCGGCCATCCTGCCGCTCGTGCTGGCGGCCGCGCTGACCCTCGCCTTCAACTACATCCCGATGGCGGTGACGGCGATCGGCAAGCCGTACCTGAGCGCGTTCCCGCTGATCGTCACCCTGGCCACCCGCATCCTGTTCGGCGTGCTGCTGTACGACGGCAGCCTGAACGGATTCGCCTGGGCGCTGCTGCTGGCAACGGTCGTCAGCGCTCCCGTCACCGCGATCCAGCAGAGCCGGTATTTCGGCTTCACGACCGCGATGCTGCTGCGCGCCCTGCTGCCCAGCGCCGTCGTGGCGGCGGGCACCGGCGCCGTCGCCTGGCTGCTGGCGCTGCTGCTGCCGGCGACCCTCCCTGCCATGGCGCGGCTGCTCGTGATGATGCTGCCGCTGGCCCTGACCTGGTACCTGTTGCTGCGCGCCACCCGCCACGAGCTGGTCGGCGAAGTGCACCGGCTGGCCGCGCCGTTGAAAGCCCGCCTGGCCCTGTTGCGTCCGAATGTATAATCGACCGCTCGCCCCATCGGGGCGCGGCGCTTACTGAACCGAATGACCATCATGACGTATCTCGACGAAGTCAAAGCGACCCTCATCGACGTGCTGAGCCTGGGCGATGCCGGCCAGCGCCTCAACGCCGACTCTCCCCTGCTGGGCAGCCTGCCCGAACTCGACTCGATGGCCGTCGTCAGCCTGATCGGCGCCCTCGAAGAGCGCTTCGGCATCGCCATCGACGACGACGACCTGAGCGCCAGCACCTTCGAAACCCTCGGCAGCCTGGCCGACTTCGTGGCCGCGAAACGCGCCGAATGATACCGGATCGGGCCGAGGTGGACACGGAACCGTTCTTCCTCGGCAGCGGCGCGGACCGGCGCTTCTGCCTGTTCCACCGGCCCGCCGGCACGTGCCGCGGCGCCGTGCTGTACGTCCCGCCGTTCGCCGAAGAACTCAACCGCACCCGCCGCATGGCCGCCCTCGGCGCACGCCGCCTGGCGGCGCACGGCTACGGCGTGCTGCAGATCGACCTGCTCGGCACCGGCGACAGCGCCGGCGACTTCGCGGACGCCCGCTGGGACCTGTGGAAGCAGGATCTGGACGCGGGCGCGGCCTGGCTGCGCACGCGCCTCGATGCCCCGCTCACGCTGTGGGGCCTGCGCCTCGGCGCCTTGCTTGCGCTCGACTTTGCGCTCGACCATGCGCGCACGACGGACGTCCCGCTCGCGCCCATGCTGCTGTGGCAGCCGGTGGCCGCGGGCTCCACGTACCTGACCCAGTTCCTGCGCCTGCGCACGGCGAACGCGATGCTGGGCGAGGATGCCGCCGCCCAGAGCGGCACGAAGGCGTTGCGTGCCGCCCTGCAGGCCGGGGAGACGCTGGAAATCGCCGGCTACGATCTCACGCCGGCACTGGCGCGCGCCATCGACGCCCTGCCCGCGCCCGACGTCCTGGCGCCGCCCGTGCCCGTGCACTGGTTCGAGGTGCTCGGCGCGCCCGGCCAGGCGCCGGGACCGGCGGCGGCACGCATCAAGACGGCCTGGGAAGCGCACGGCACGCAGCTGCACGTGCACACGGTGACGGGATCGCCGTTCTGGGCCACGACGGGCATCTCGACGTGTCCCGCCCTGCTCGACGCGACCATCGACGCCACCCTGGAGCGCGCCCATGTCGTATGACGAACGCGCCTTGTCGTTCCGCTGCGGCGATGCGGCGCTGGTCGGCATCGCGAGCATCCCCGCGCAGGCGTGTTCGCGCGGCGTGCTGGTCGTCGTCGGCGGCCCGCAATACCGCATCGGCAGCCACCGCCAGTTCGCCCTGCTGGCACGCCACCTGGCGGAGAACGGCATCGCCGCCATGCGCTTCGATTACCGCGGCATGGGCGACAGCGACGGCGAGGAGCGCGATTTCGAAGCGATCCAGGACGACATCCGCGCCGCGCTCGACGCCTTTATCGAGGCCGTGCCGGGCCTTACCGACGTCGTGCTGTGGGGCCTGTGCGACGGCGCGTCGGCGGCCGCGATGTATGCGCCGGGCGATGCACGCGTGCGCGGCCTGGTGCTGCTGAACCCCTGGGTGCGCACGGACGACGGCGTCGCCCGCACGACGTTGAAACACCATTACCGCGACCGCCTGCGCGACCCGGCATTCTGGCGCAAGCTGGCGCGCGGCCAGTTCGACTATGCGGGTTCGTTCGCGTCGATGCTGAAACTCGTGCGCACCGCGTTCGCAGGGCCAGCGTCTTCACGGGATGGACCGGTGTCGCTGCCCGAGCGGATGCGCCAGGGCCTGCACGGCTTCCAGGGTCATACGTTGCTCGTGATCGGCGGCGCCGACCTGACGGGCCGCGAATTCTGCGACGTGGCCGGCTCGACGCCGGCCTGGAAACGCCTGCTCGCCACGCCGCGCGTGACGTGGCGCCGCCTCGACGACGCCGACCACACATTCTCGCGCCGCGCTTGGCGCGACCAGGTGGCCGAGTGGACCCGCGACTGGGTCAACGCTTTACCAGGCACTCCGTAAACCGGGCAAACGCCCCATAGACCGCGGGCGTGGCGCGGCGCGTGCCGCACAGGTCGAGTGCTCCCGCCGGGCGTTCTCCCTCGTCCGCCCCGTCGCGCAGCGGCGCATCGTCGCGCCACGTGAAATCGCCGGCCTCCGGCGCGCGGAACAGGCTGCGCACGGGATGGCTGCCCAGGTAGGCGCGCCACAACGACGCCGCGCGGTTGTCGCCCAGGTGCACGATGCCGCCGTCGCGGCCGCGGATCGGACCGTCGACGAGATTCCCGTCGACCTGCGCGCTGCTGGCCGGATAGCGCACGTCGATGCCGGTCGTGTCGACGAGCGTGTTGTCGAAGACCCTGCTCCCCGCCGCATTGTTCAGGTAAATGCCCGCATCGGAACAGCCGACGATCAGGTTGGCGCGCAGGGTGCTACCTTCCTGCTCCGTGATGCAACGGCCGTCGCGGCAGAATTCCTGTCCCGTGCCGCCGCCGCCCAGCGACAGGCCGACACGCTGTCCCGGCAGGCCGCGCAGTACCTGCTCGCACCACACGACGTTGCGCTCGAAGACGTTGTTCCTGCCGCCGCCCTTGGCGAACGCGCCGTAGCTGACCTGGTTGCCTTCGCGCTTGACGAAATCGGTGATCAGGTTGGCGCGCAAGGTCCAGCCGCTGGCCGCCACGAGGTCCACGGGCGTCACCGGCTTCGTGGTCGCGCGCGCATGCGTGGCGCTCAACGTCGTGTGCTCGATCAGGCCGTCGTCGGGAAAGCGGCCCCCGGCGCCGTTGATCTTGATGTGCGCGTTGAAGTCGCGGATCGTGTTGTTGACGCTCGCGAAGTGGTGGCCGTTGCCGACGACGTGGAAAGCGTGTTCGCAGTTGTCGTCGGCCGGGCACGTGCCGTCGATGTCCAGGTTTTCGAAGCGCCAGTACGGCGCACCGATGACGAAACCCTCGAGCGTTTCGAGTTCGATATGCACGGTGCCCGGCTGCGCCGCGCGCACGACGATGGGCGCATCGGCCCGGCCGGCGCGCGGCACGTCGATGCCCTTGCCCGTGAAGCGGTAGGTGCCCGGGGCCAGCGTGATGACGTCGCCCGGAGCAGCCTGCAGCAGCGCCGTGCGCAAGGCCTCGGGCGTCGCGACCTGGATGCCGGCACCGTCCTGGCCGGCGGGCCGCGGCTGGGCACCGGCGGCAAGCGCCAGCCGCGCCGGCGGCACGTCGGCCGCACCGCGGTCGAGCGACGTCAGGATGGCGGCGACGCGGCGGCCCGTGTTCACGATGAGCGGATTATGGCCGCTGCTGCGTTTTTCGATGTACGGCGCGAGCGTACGCGGTGCGCGCCCGACGTGGTCGATGGCGGCCAGCAGCGCGCCGCCCGACACGACGGCAAGCACGCCCGCCGCGATCAGGCCGCGGCGGGCCAGCTTGGCCGCCGCGGTCACGCGCTGGCCTTGATGCCGTGGCGTCCCATCAGGTCGTACAGGGTCGGCCGGCTGACGCCCAGCATCTCCGACGCCTTGACGATATTCCCGTCCGTGCGCGCGAGGGCGCGGGCGATGGCCTTGTACTCGGCTTCGTCGCGCACCTGGCGCAGGTTCAGCGGCTCTTCTTCCACGACCGTGTCGGGCAGGCCGAGATCGTCGGCGACGATGGTGTTGGCGTCGGCCATGATGACGGCGCGCTTGATGCAATTTTCCATCTCGCGCACGTTGCCGGGCCATTGGTAGCCTTCGATCGCGGCCAGCGCATCCGGCGCGAAGTGCAGCGACGAGCGCGATTCCTGCGCACAGAACTTGTTCTTGAAATGGTGGGCCAGCAGCGCCGCATCGCCCTCGCGCTGGCGCAGCGGCGGAATCGTCACGACGATCTCCGACAGGCGGTAATACAAGTCTTCGCGGAAGCGGCCCTGTGCGCACAGGTCCTTCAGCTTCTGGTGCGTCGCACACACGATGCGCACGTCGACGGGGATCTCTTCGTGGCCGCCGATACGCTCGATCACGCGCTCCTGCAAAAAGCGCAGCAGCTTGGCCTGCAGCGCCATCGGCAGGTCGCCGACTTCGTCGAGGAAGAACGTGCCGCCGTGGGCCAGTTCGACCTTGCCCTTGGTCTGCTTGGCGGCGCCCGTGAAGGCGCCCTTCTCGTAGCCGAACAATTCGCTCTCGAGCAGGTTTTCCGGAATCGCCGCGCAGTTGATCGCCATGAAGCGCTCCTTCGCGCGTGGCGACAGCGCGTGGATCGCGCGTGCCAGAACCTCTTTACCGGTGCCGGATTCGCCCAGCAGCATGACGGACGCGGACGTCGGCGCCACCTTCTCGATGGTGCGGCAGACCTTGAGCATGCCCGGGTCGCGCGAGATCACGCCGGCCAGCGGCGAATCGGCCTGCGACTCCTGCATGCGGCGGTTTTCCTGCTGCAGGTTGTGCAGGAAGAAGGCGCGCTGGATCACGAGGTTCAGCACTTCCGGATCGACCGGCTTCTGGTGGAAATCGTAGGCGCCCATGCCGATCGCCTTGACGGCGTTGGCATGGTCCTGGTTGCCCGTCAGGACGATCACGCGCGTGTCCGGCGCCAGCGCCAGGATCTGCTGCAGGGTGGCCAGGCCTTCGGTCGAACCGTCCGGATCGGGCGGCAGGCCCAGGTCCATCGTGCAGACGGCCGGCTCGTGACGGCGGATCTGCGCCAGCGCCGCCTCGCGGTCGCCGGCCACCACCACGTCATACGCGTCCAGGCTCCAGCGCAGCTGCTTCTGCAGGCCCGGATCGTCTTCGATGATCAACAGCTTGGGTTTTTGTTGTGTCATGGTGTCTTCTTTCAGGCGATCGTCGCGGCGGCTGCGACGCGGTGCAGCGGCAGGACGACCTTGAACGTGGTGCCGAGTCCGGGTTGACTGGTCACTTCCAGCGCCCCGCCCAGCTCAGTGATGTATTCGCGGCTCTCGAACACGCCGATGCCCATGCCGGCCGACTTGGTCGAGTCGAACGGCTTGAACAGGCGCTCGCGGATGAATTCCTCCGTCATGCCTTCGCCGGTGTCGGTGATCTCGACCTCGACGGCGTCCGCACGCCCGTCGGCCGGCGGGGCCACGCGCACCAGCACGTTGCCATCGCGCGGCGTCGCCTCGATCGCGTTCTGGATCAGGTGGCCGAGCACGCGCTCCAGGCGCTCGCGGTCGGCCAGCACCGAGAGGCCCGCCTGCTCGACGAGCAGTTGCGGATGCGGTTCGAACGCGCTCTTGAGGGCCAGCGCCTGGCGCACGACGTCGTCGACGGCCAGCGGCTGCGGCTTCTCGGCATTCTCGCTGCGCGACAGCTTCTGCAGCAGCAGCTTCATTTTCTGCACGGAGTGGTTCAGCGTCTCCAGCATGTCGCGCTGGAATTCGGGATTGTCCTTGTGCTTCTCCGCGTTCGCATTCATCAGCGACAGCTGGGCGACGAGGTTCTTCAGGTCGTGCACGACGAACGTCGACATGCGGTTGAACGATTCGAACTGGCGCGCCACCATCAGCGCGTCGGCCGCGTCTTCCTGCGCGAGGTAGCTGGCGGCCTGGCTGCCGGCGATCTCCAGCAGGTCGATGATTTCCCAGTTCAGTTTCAGCGGGCTGCGTGCGCGCTGCAGTACGACGAAGCCGAACAGTTTTTCCTGCAGCATCAGCGGCACGACGAGCCAGCGGCGCGGGGCGTCCAGCAGCCAGTCGGGCAAGGCGAGACCCTCGTATTTGTCGGGGCGCTCGATGTACTCGTCGACGTCGATGACCCACTGCGTGCTTTCCAGGAAGCGGCAGAACGGCGCATTGGTCGGTTCGGTCACGTGGATGTCGGTCGTCGGCCAGCCCGCCTTCACCGCGAAGCGGCCGCCGGCATCGCGCTGCCACAGCGTGCCGCCGGGGCTTTCGACGAGGACGGCCAGCGCCTGGATCGCGCGCTCGCCGAGGTTCGGCCCCCGCTCGGACAGCGTGCGCGTAAAACGCATCCACTCTTCACGGTAATCGTAGTTGTAGCGGTAGAAGTGCTTGCTGATCGTGACCTTCAGCCAGGAGCGCGCCGTGCCGGAGAACAGGATCACGCCCAGCAGGGAGATGGCGCCGAACAGGAAGCCGGTCTGCATCACCGTGCCCCAGCTGCCGCCCACGTAGCGCAGGTAGTAGCCCACCGAGCCCATGGCGAGCAGGTAGATCGCGGAACCGAACAGCGCGGCCGAGTGGAACACGACGCGGCGCGACACGGCGAACGGCGTCGTCCACGATTTGCGGCGCGTGATCGACAGCGCGATCAGCGGCACGGTCAGTGCGTTGACGAAGCCGCGCGCCGTCCACAGGTCCGCGCTCAGTTTGCGGAACAGCAGCGCGTTGCTGTACATGTAGAAGTCGTAGGCGAACAAGCCGCCGATGCCCAGGCAGGCGAACTTGATCGCCCAGCGCTCCTCGATGGTCTTGTTGCGGTAGACCTGCTCGACGAGCAGCATGCCGTACACGGACAGGCCGACGTAGCCGATCAGGAGGGGCAGGCCGAGCGCGGGCAGGAGGTCGATGTTCCAGTGGGCGAAGCCGATGCCGGCCAGCAGCAGCAGATAGACGCATCCCGCCGCCAGCAGCGCGGGACGCGGCGTCGGGAAGCGGCCGAGGATCAGGCGCGCCGGCGCGTCCTCCGCTTCGCTGCGCCAGTCGCCGAGCAGCGCCACGAGGAACACCGACCAGGCGCCGTCGCGCAGCACCTCGAGCGCGGCGGTGTCCGTGTTCCACAGGATCTCCCGGGCCGCATCCAGGCCCAGCCCCGCCGCCCACGCGGCCGTCGCCAGGCAAGCGGTGCCCAGTGTGCCGCGCTGGGCGCGGCCGTGCCAGCCCGACAGGACCGACAGGCCCAGCGCGAGGAAGCCAATGGCGGCCAGTGCGTAGCTGGAAGCAGCGATATTGATCACATTACTGGGCACGATGCGGCCGCAGGGAACATCAGCGCCCGCTGCGGAACAGGACGACCTTCAGGGTATCGATCAGGATCAGAACGTCCAGGAACAGGCTGTTGTTCTTCACGTAGTACAGATCGTACTGCAGCTTCTGCAGCGCGTCTTCCGCCGACGAGCCGTAGCCGTAGCGCACCTGGGCCCAGCCGGTGATGCCCGGCTTGACGCTGTGGCGCACGTTGTAATACGGGACCACTTCGATCAGCTGGTCGACGAAGTACTGGCGCTCCGGACGCGGGCCCACGAACGACATGTCGCCCTTGAGCACGTTGAGCACCTGCGGCAGCTCGTCGATACGCGTCTTGCGCATGAAATTGCCGACGCGCGTGATGCGCGGGTCGTTCTGCTGTGCCCATTGCGGCTTGCCGCCCTTTTCCGCGTCGGTGCGCATGCTGCGGAATTTATGGACGAAGAACGCGGCGCCATCCTTGCCGACCCGCTCCTGCGAGTAGAACACGGGGCCGCGGTCTTCCAGCTTGACGGCCAGCGCCGCCAGCAGCATCAGCGGGAGCGTCAGCACCATGATGATGAGGCTGCAGACGATGTCGAAGCTGCGCTTCATGAACGTGCGCACGAAGCTCTGGTCGAAGCCGCCGCCGAACACGAGCCACGACGGCTGCAGCGAATCGACGCGAATCTGGCAGGTCTCGCGCTCGAAGAAGGTGGCCGCATCGGTCACCTTGAAGCCTTGCAGCTTGCACTCGAGCAGATCCTTGATGGGGAAGCCGCCGCGGCGGTTCTGTACGGAGACGACGATTTCCTCGACGTTGTACTGGCGCGCCAGCGCGACGAGCGACTCCCCTTCGCGCGACTTCAGGAGATTGGTCGACGGCACGCACAATTCCTCGGTCGGCGTCGGCACGAAGCCGGCGATGTTGTAGCGGTGGTAGCTGGTGCTTTGCATGGCCAGGTCGCTGCATTCCTTCGCGAGCGGGCCGCTGCCCAGGAACAGGATGCGGGTTTCCAGGAAGCGCAGCTCGGACGACTTGAAGAACACCATGCGCGCCAGGAAGATGCCGCCGGCGGCGATACCGAACACGAGCGCCATGATGCCGCGGCCGAAGTACAGGTCGGGCGCCACGTAGAACACCAGCGTCAGGATCAGGAAGCCCATCAGGAACGAGGGCATCAGCTTCATGAAGAACGGATGGCGCAGGCCTTCGTTGAAGTCGAGCTGGTACATGCCCATTGCGCTCATGCTGAAGATGATCGCGGCGGTAAAGGCGATGGCGGATGTAAAGAAATGATGGTCGAGATTGGGCAGGGACGCGTTCTGGCCCAGTTCCATGAATCGCACCGTCGCGCCGATGTAGGCTGCGCCAAGCAGCACCAACACTTCGACGAACAGCAGGACGAATACGATCTTCGACACATAGTGATTAGAAATTCTAAGCACAATTGCCTCCGGTGTAGCTGTTATTGCTGACTTGCACAACCAATGGTTGAACTGGGCCACGCGTACGCGTTCCCAAAAGTTTTTGACTCAAGGAAATAAGATAGGGCCAAGAATAGGCAGGAACTGTCATTGTCATCATTGCATGCAAACGGCAAGGCTCGGGGTCCAAGCGACCTGCCCTCGGCACGACCCATCGAATAGTCACGGCATCCGCAGTTGCGGATGCCGGTAATACATTACAAACGCCAGAGGCAGTAGCCGGCCTCGCGGATCCCGTTCGGATCGAACTGGGCCTTGACGTCGACGAAGCAGCCGCCGTCGTTCAGCTTGGACTGGAAATCCGTCAGCGAACGCGCCAGCACTTCCTTGTGCGGGACGGCGACGATGAGGGCATCGGCCTTCGGCAGGTCTTCCCAGCTCTCGAGCGCGATACCGTATTCGTGCTTCGCTTCGTCCGCTTCGGCCACCGGGTCGTGCACATGCACTTCCACACCGTAAGACTGTAGCTCGTACACAATGTCCGCGACCTTGGAGTTGCGCAGGTCCGGGCAATTTTCCTTGAACGTCAGGCCGATCACGTTGACTTTCGAGCCCTTGACGTGGAAACCCGCCGAGATCATCGACTTGACGGTTTTCTCGGCCACGAACTTGGCCATGCCGTCGTTGATGCGGCGCCCCGCCAGGATCACCTGCGGGTGGTAGCCGATCATCTCGGCCTTGTGCGTCAGGTAGTACGGATCGACGCCGATGCAGTGGCCGCCCACCAGGCCCGGACGGAACGGCAGGAAGTTCCACTTCGTGCCGGCAGCCTTCAGCACTTCCAGCGTGTCGATGCCGATCTTGTCGAAAATGATCGCCAATTCGTTCATCAGCGCGATATTCAGGTCGCGCTGCGTGTTTTCGATGACCTTGGCCGCTTCCGCGACCTTCAGGCTGGACGCGCGGTGCACGCCGGCCTTGACGACGGTCTCGTACATGGACGCCACGCGCTCCAGGGTTTCCGCGTCGTCGCCGGACACCACTTTCATCACGTTGGTCAGCGTGTGTTCCTTGTCGCCCGGGTTGATGCGCTCCGGCGAGAAGCCGACGTGGAAACCTTCCTTCCACTTCATGCCGGAGAATTTTTCCAGCACGGGGATGCAGACTTCCTCGGTTGCGCCCGGATAGACGGTCGATTCATAGATGACGACCGCGCCGCGCTTCATGTGCTTGCCGACGGTCTCGCTGGCGCTGATCAGCGGCGTGAAGTCGGGCACGTGGGCGATGTCGACGGGGGTCGGAACGCCGATCAGGATGTAATCGGCCTGGGCCAGCGCGGCCGGGTCGGTGGTGACGCTCAGGTGGCGTGCCGAACGCAGTTGCTCAGTCGACACCTCACCGGCGGGATCGACAAATTTCTTGTAGCTCTCGACCTTCGCGGTCGATAAGTCGAATCCGATCGTCGGGCCGAGCTTGCCGAACTCGACAGCCAGCGGCAAACCTACGTACCCCAATCCCACTACTGCGATGACCTCGTCTGGCTTCATATTGTATTCCGTTGTGCTTGGTTGCTATTACGATAACTTTGAGTCAGCACGGAAAACGTCTGCCCGCTCGACGAGTCACCTCGTCTCGCCGCCGACGGCGCCTTGCGCCATCGTCGTTTGCAGACCAACGTTCACACCGTGGGAGCCAGCCTGATTTTCACGAATCCTCACCGCCGTGCTGATGAGATAATAACATTTTATCGATTACAAGTTAGCAACAAGACATACCGTGCGCATGAATCGAAACACTCCGAGAACAGCAGAATAAGTGGCTGCGGTCAAAACAGGCAAGCACTACCTTGTCTTTACGGCCCGGAGTGTTGTAAGCATGGTTATTGAACGCTCGTAACTTGTCGTAATGTTATGCTTTCGGGGTGGGTGGTGGCGTTTTTGGCATCGAGATCGAGAAACGCGGCGCGGCTGCTTTTGCTGCGCTCGCGGTTGGCGACGATGGTTGCCTTGTCGATGCCGGCCAGCAGGCGGATCTTGGCCAGCTGCAGTTTGACGTCCTGCATATTTACGCGCGCAAACGCATAGCCGAGGTGGGCGAACACGGACACCCACTCGCGGCCGAAGGAGAACTGCGTGTTCGGGTTCGAGCTGCGCGCGATGACTTCGCGCCGGAAGGTTTCGCCGGATTCGAAGAATTTGCTGGGCGGACGTTGTTCGCGGTCGTGATAGATGCGCGACGTGGGCAGGACACCCAGTTTCAGCTTGTGGAACTGCAGGCGCTGCGTGTAATTATCGTCCTCGCCGTAATGGAAGAACGACGGACTGAAACCGCCCACCTTTTCCAGGCACTCGCGCGTCATGGACCAGGCCGCGGCATTCACGAAGCCGACGTCGTACACATCCTTCAGGCGGCCGAGGAAAAGATCCGAATACAGCCCCCGGCACTTGTTCGGCGCGATGTAATTCGAAAAACCATAATCGAGGCCGTCACCGGCGCCGTTCAGGTGCATCGGGCTGATAACGCCGTAGGCCGGATGCCGCTGGTGCGCCTCGACGAGTCGTTGCACTGCGTCCGGATCGATCCAGGCGTCCTGGTTGAGCAGAAACACATAGTCCGCGCCGCGCTGGTACGCCATTTCCATGCCGATGTTGTTGGCCTTGCCGAACCCGTGGTTCTTGCCGGTATTGACGACCTCCACTTCCGGATACTCGGCCGCGATGCGCGCCAGCGTGTCGTCCTTCGATCCGTTGTCGATCACGATCGTGTGCAGGGGCACGGTCGACTTGCGCAGGCTCGAAAAGCATGGTGTCACCCACTTGGATCCGTTGTAGGTCACTATCACCACAAAAACCTTGGCGCTCATCGTTGTCCTCTTTGAAATAACTGAAAAATCTGCGGCAAGGTCGAATGTTGACACATTTGCAGCAAATCCGAAAGGAAACGGACTGTATCGCGTGCGGGGGAGAAGGAAGGCATGGCGCGGCTGGCGGGGATCGAACCCACGACCCTTGGCTTCGGAGGCCACTAGTCAATGCCGCGGAAACCCGCATGAACACTGTAACTCGTTGAAATTGCTCTCTATTGTACTCGGCAACAGAAGGCAATAGTGAGCAGTATTGGGAAGAAAATCAGGCTGTTTTCTCCCCAATTTTCTCCCCAAGCGAAGCGCTAGTACTGTCGCGACAGTTGGAACACGGGCTGCTCTGCTGCCTCTTCGGCACCGTGCAGTTGCGGCTCGTAACCTGGTTGATTCCTTGCAAGGTCCGCCCAGTATCGGACTAGGTCTGGAAGCTGCTCAATCACCTCATAGCCAAAGAGCACCACATCGACGTAACCCATATGCAGCATGTCGATGATACGGCACAGGTAGCTTCGACCCATTTCCCACCAGGTATAGCGTGCATCAAGGGCCAACATATGCTCAACGTGGCGTCCTTCGTGCTCTCGCATTTCTTCAAGCTCCATCCCGTCGAGAAGCGTCTCATAGACACCATCTGCGACCCGGGAACCGAAGGTTGTCGTATAGTAATATTCCTTGATTTCCCAAATTGCAACCGGGTTGACCACGCCAGGCAAGGCACCGTCAACTCGCCGCGACAACGTACGCAGAGGCATCGAATTCTGTGTGAACGTAGTGAGCTGGCCTGGGTTAGCGTTAAAGCCGTGAGGCCCGATGACGCTCTCGACAATCATGTTCACAATGCCGGTAAGGTACGCAACCTTCTTCATCTCACCCGACTGCTTATTCATCGTGGCGGACAAGGTCGGCTGCAACTGAGCCTTCAGCGCGTTGTACTCAGCTTCTGCACGTTGGGCGTCCATGAGTCGAGGCTGGACATAGTTGTCCAAGACATCTGCACGATAGTGAAAATACTCACACAGCTTCAGACCGCGCTCGGTCAGCTGGCCTTGGGAAACTAAGTGCTGGCTGGACAGTCCAAGCTTCTGGAACGCTGCTACAATTCCCGCCGCGTCCAATGTCTTAATGCCCTTGGTTCGACGGTCCGTGTAACCCTGCGCTTCTGAAATGCTACGGACATGGGCCCAAAATCCCTTGTCTAAGCCCCTAAATGCCTGATTTGCTCTCAAAGACTTCTCCCCCTATGTTGAATTTGCCAACCTATACACAGTCTACTCTGTTCGATACCAAGTGTGTAGATGGGCAACATTCTGCACTTCCACCGCTTAAGGGCCAGTTGCTTAAGTGGATTGGTAACAAGCAAAAATTCGCACTGGAAATTTGCCGCTACTTCCCGTCAGACTTCGGTACTTACTTTGAGCCATTCATTGGTAGCGGAGCGGTGCTTGCTACGTTGGCTCCGCGAGTGGCAGTAGCTGGCGACGTATTCGGCCCGCTCGTACAAATCTGGCAAAAATTGCATGACGATACGGAAGGCCTTATCCAGTGGTATGCGGAGCGCCATGCCCTCATCGACGTGATGGGCAAGAAAGAGGCATACGCTAAGGTACTAGCTGACTACAACGCAGGGCCAAACGGAGCAGACCTTCTCTTCCTCAGCCGCGTTTGCTACGGCGGCGTGGTTCGTTTCCGTAAAGCCGACGGGTACATGAGCACTCCATGTGGCCCCCATCGTCCTATGCCAGTTGAGAATTTTGCGGACCGTGCACGCATCTGGGCAGCGCGGACGCGCGGCGCACGATTCATGCATTCAGACTTCGAAGAGACCATGAAGCTGGCCAAGCCAGGTGACCTGGCGTATTTCGACAGTCCGTATGTAGATAGCCAAGCCATCATCTACGGGGCGCAGTCCTTTAGTGTCGAACGACTATTTAAGGTCGTCGGCGACCTTAAGGAGCGGGGCGTGCGCGTTGCTGTCAGCCTGGATGGGACTAAGAAAAGTGGAGACCATAAAGTCGAACTTCCTATCCCGACAGGGCTGTTCGAGCGCGAAGAGATGGTGCACCTAGGCTCTTCGATGTTGAAGCGCTATCAACTCAAAGACCAAACGGCCGAAGACCATCATGTGGCTGACCGATTACTTCTGACCTACTAAAGAAACGCCCGGCACGGGCCGGGTCGTCGTGAATCAATTAAACGTTGGCAGAACGCGCGCTGCTAGTGTCTGTAGCGCCATAACGCGTTTCTGGTGTGTTGCAGGGATATCGGCCATCCCTGTTTTCTCACACAGCTCCAACACTTTCTCTTCGCTCAACCCTGCGTCTAGCTGGTGCAAATGTGATTGTAGGATGAGCTGCAGACAAAGACGAAGGTGTTCCTTCTCTGGACCGATAATTTCCATGGTGACCTCAGGTTGTTGTGGTGCTTCGTATAGAGCTTAGTTACCAATATCCGTAGCGCGACGTCCAGGGCATCAACCGACGGCACCATTGTCGTATCAGCATCTGCGCCAGCTTATTCAGGTCCTCTTGTCCGTAAGCATGCTGGATGTCCATATGTCGATAGAGCGTTGCGGTCGCTCGGTCGTAGGTGTGGCACCCGAGCATGACGAGCGTTTCAGACAGGCCAGCGACGGGGCAATGCGGTATGACGATGTGGCCGGCAAGTTCAAGTGTCATGGACAGCGGCCAGTCAGGTGCAAAAGTTGGAATTACTAACCTCACAATCCCCGGGTCTGCTTCGGCAAGATAAGCGCCGGCTAAGCTGTCAACGCGCCAGGTCAGATACTTCACCAGCACTTCTCGTTCGCTTGCGTCGAATTCAACGTCAACGTCGGCGTTGTACAACATGACCCACATGCGAGCAAAGATAGCGTGCATTAGTAGCTCCGCATCATCACTTCCTCGACCCCGGGACCGCCCCAGGGCCAGCGGCCTTCCAGACGCATGGACCATTGGACCAGCAGCAGGGTCCCAAGCACATCTAGGGCATCCTGCGCCAGGTACTCGCCACCGTCACCACGGTCGAGCAGCAACACGCCTGAGTCGTTGTCGTCTTCTCGCGCATAGCTCAGATTTCGGGGTATGACGAGCATGTGGCTATAAATATCGCGAACAGCTCCGCAATAGAATGATACTGGTCGAGCGATATTATTTGATAGGTCCAGGGAAAATACGAAGTCATTACCCCTAACTATGCCGGCTATACTAAGCCGAGCATCTTGAGGCGCTCCAGTAAATGCACTGACGTGCGTCCCCCTGACTGGATGCTTTGAATTCAACCATTGTGCGAACGCCATAGCCGCCGTACCGCTATCGGTGAATGCGGTACCGTACCGCTCACGCAACTCCTCCCGGGCAATATCCAATATTGTGTATTGATACTGCCCAGGAATAACTGATTCGATATTCTGATTTCCCGATATATTTGGATTTATGCATTCAATATCGGATAAGGGCGGCGCCTCGTCCATTGACGTCAACCCGAAATCTTCCCAATTTCTTTTCTCGCTCATGGCCTCTCCAAAGTGTGGACAGACCAGCATAACGAAAAAAAGGGGCTGTAAACAGCCCCTAAGTCGTGTCAATAGAGAAATATTTCTCTAAACAAGTTTGGTGGAGATTTAGCCCTTTCCACCTGGCTGCAGCACGCCGCCAGCAGCTTCCCAAGCCTGTACATCCTCGAGTTTGTACAGTACGCGGCCGGCCTGTTTAAACCAGGCAGGTCCTCGTGCTTTGAGGTATCGCCAGTTATTGATGGTGCGTTTGTTGTACGGGCGGGGGTAGCGCGAAGCGAGATACGCTACCAGCTCGTCGGTTGTCATGTAAGTCGGTTGCATCGTGCACTCCATAGATAGTAAGTGCAACGTATAGGCACAGCGTTTTTATGCGTGTAAAGCCGGTTGCTACACGTAGTGCAGTCATGTGACTGCGCTTACGTGAAAGCGCTGAATGAACACGCAATTCCCCCTTATCAAAAATATCAATGACGTCCTTCCGCACATCGCCGATAAACCTGAAATCATGGTCCGCCCAGGCCCGTTTGGCAGCCAAACCATCTGTTATCAATTCCAAGACAGTAAAACGTTCGATAATGAGTTTACAGCTGAATGTCGCGGTATCGTATTCGACCGCGAGGGTAATACCGCGGCACGCCCGTTGCACAAATTTTTCAACATCGGTGAGCGCCCAGGCACCGAACCGGACTTAGCCAGCGCTGTTCGCATCATGGAAAAATTGGATGGGTCGATGGTTCACACCGTCTGGTTGGACGGCCAGTTGCATCTGAAATCAAAGAAGTGCTGGGACAACGCCCAGACCAAGATGGCATGGGAGTGGCTGCGTCGGCCGGAAAACGAAGGCGCATTGCAGCTTTGCACTGATTCAGCCAGCTTGGGATATACCGTTATCTTCGAACTTACAAGCCCGACAAACCGTATCGTCGTCGGCTACAGCGATACCGACATGCGGTTGCTGCATGTTCGTCGGAATGTCGATGGTGAGTATGCCGATACACGACGGCTGCAGTTTTTGAGCAACAATTATGCGGTCCGCTTGGTCAACGAAGGCATGTCGGTGACAGCGGCCTTGGAAAGCCTGCCAGGCCTAACTGACGCTGAAGGATATGTCCTGCAGTTCGAGAATGGCGACATGGTCAAGGCGAAGTGCCCGTGGTACTTGAACTTGCACCGCACTCTCAGCTTCACGCGGGAGCGTGACATCGCCGAAGCCGCGTTGGAAGAGCGCCTGGATGACATCAAATCAGCGCTGACCACCATCGGGACCGACTTAGCGGCCGTGAACGCCATTGAGGCGCGAGTCAAGGCAACGCTCGTTGCCGCATTGAGCCGTTTCTCGTCCGTGATGCTGGTCGAGAGTCTCGGAATGGACCGCAAGACCTTTGCCATACGCTACAAAGGCGACCCCTTATTCGGGCTTCTGATGGCCGCCTACACGAACCGGGAGCCGGACTGGAAAGAGTGGTTCCGCCGCAATCACCTGAGGCAAGACTATTCGCTTGCCCCAGTCGGCCAAGCAATTGACGAATAACCATAGGCCCTCTTCGGAGGGCTTTCTTTCTTTGGTGATTTGGTTAGAAAAGCTACCTATAAGCAGCAGTGGCAAAAAATAGTTTATATATTTGCGTACGATTTAACAATTCGACCCTCATTCGTGTAATTGAGTGCTATACAGTGTATTACCAACCTAAATGCAGGAGCACTACAATGAAAACTAGCACGCAAATCTTTTTCGGTCACGACGGCGATACCGATTTCATCTATCGGCGCGAAGTGGCGGCGGAGCCAAAGGCAAATCAGAATAACAACGCCGTCATTCTGGGTGAGCGCCTCGAAGAATTGAAGAATTTCATTTTCGAAGCGAGCGGGGGCTGGACAACTGGCTACGGCTATGATGAGTCGGATAAAGCATTCGAAGCTCCAGCCAACATGATTCTCATTGCTGAAACCCTAGGTGCTTTCCGGGCACCGCAAGAGTGGTTTATGGACGCGCAGGGGACGACTCTGGTTATTCTTGAAGGTACGGTGCACGGCGGTTTCAACCGTCGCCAAGTCGAAATCAACCCTGAAATCGCACTCGAAGTACTCGAATATCTGCAGGACCCCGCTCTGCCGGTAAGCGGTGCAGCCGCTCCAACTCCAACAATCTACCTGGGAGTTGGTCCGCTCCCAGTCTTCAGTGCGACGTACCGAGTGCACCGCAAGACCTTGGCTGAAATCGCTGCGGCGTTGTAAATAGAAGTTGTACCCACCGAGCCCTGCAATGCGGGGCTTTTTCACGCCAGGGGCGTTACGCACCAAATCTGAACTTGTTGGACCTGCTGGCCGTCGCTGTTGAGTTCAATTTCCCAACCCTGGATGAAGATGCCCCGCCCATCCCATTGAAGGACCTGGGCGTCGTGAAGGGTCTTCAGAAGCTCGCCGTGCTGGCGGTCGGCGTTTCTGTACAGCCGTAGCTGGCTTCGTGACACGAACGCCATTCCTGGATGGTTCGTACCGCCATCCGAAGCGATGTATCCCTCGACAGTCTCACCGCGATGCTTCACGCCTCCAGCCCGGAGGCATGTGACTGCTGCCCGCATGCCGTGTACAGGCAGCGGTGTATCGGAGGCACCGGCAGACCACCGGCTGTGAGCACTATGACCACTGTTCATTCATACAGTATATCAAGGGCACGCCTGCAGTGTAATCGCGTGTAAAGCCGGTGCCTATACGTGAAATCAACTAACGATTTCACGTCAATGTCCACTATCAATATGCGCGACTATCAGCAGAAGCTGATGGCCGAAACAGTCGCAGCGTGCTGCGAGTACCAGCGGGTCCTGGCTGTATCGCCAACTGGCTCGGGCAAATCCGTCATGATTGCCCACCTTGTCGAGCGGGGGCTGACCAAGCGGCTCCTCACCCTCATCACAGTCCCGCGGGCCATCCTGGTCGACCAAATCTCCAACACGCTGACCAAGTACAAAATTCCGCACTCGTTCGTGGCGACTGGCAAACCCTACGACCCCGAACAGCGCGTGTTCGTATGTGGTATCGAGGCGCTGCGCCTGCGCAAAGAACAGCTGGGCCTGGCCATCAACGTCGACCAGGTCATCGTGGACGAAGCCGCGCACAGCTGTGCCGCGACTTGGAAAGAATGCATCGAGAGCTTCGAGCTGGCCAATGTGGTGGGCTTCACCGCCTGCCCCGAGCGCCTGGACGGCAGCGGCCTTGGTGACGTCTACCAGCACATGTGCATCGGCCCGACCTCGGCCGAGCTGATGGAGCGCGGCCACCTGGCTCGGTACGTCGCCTACGCCCCGGTGATGCCGGACCTCAAGGGTCTCAAGACGACTGCAGGCGACTACGCCCGCGGCGCCCTGGCTGAACGCATGGACACTCCGAAGCTGGCCGGCGACATGGTCAAGTCCTGGCGCCAGTACGCTGATGGTCTGCTTACGATGGGCTTCTGCGTCTCGGTAGCACACGCCCAGCACTGTGCCGACGTATTCAACCAAGCCAGCATTCCTGCAGTCGCGCTTCACGCGAACACGCCGCGTGACCAGCAAGACGCCGCTATCGGAGCATTTGCTCGCAAAGAGCTGAAGGTCATCTTCTCGTGCGACCTGTTTTCGGAAGGCGTCGACGTAGCCAGCTGGTCAGGCATGGACGTCCAGGTCAAATGCGTCATGCTCATCCGACCGACCAAGAGCCTGGCGATGTACCTGCAGCAAGTTGGGCGCCTGCTGCGTCCAAGCGCTGACGGCTTGCCGGCCATTCTGCTGGACTTCGCCGGCAACTGTTTCACCCATGGCCTACCGGATGACGTGCACGCCTGGTCGCTTGAAGGCAGCAAAAAGAAGGGCAACGGCGAGGACGTCAAAGGACCGCCGCCACCGCGGACCTGCCCTGGATGCTTTGGCCAAGTCCGCGTAGGCCCGTCGTGCTGCCCTTATTGCGGCCACGAACTCACTGCCCCGGCCGAACTCCCGAAGATGCTGACCAAGGCCGAGCTCAAGGAATTGAAGCGCGAAGAGATGGAAGCCAAGAAGCGCGCCAAAGAAGAAGCCCGGGCGGCAAAGGCTGCAGAAGCTGCTGCTATCAAAGCACGCAATGCTAGCAGGCGGGCGGAAGACAGGGCCTGTAAGACCTTGGACGAGCTAATAAAGCTTGGAGAGAGCCGACCGGACTATCCGTCTCCTCGGGCCTGGGCGAAGCTACGGTGGAAAAGCATGGGGAGGTCCTAATCGACGTCCGGATACATCCAGTCAATCAGCAAGAGCCGATACTCTTCGATGCGTTTGACCATGTCCATTAAGGCATCCAAGTCAGCCTCAAAGGCCTCCGGCATCATGTCGAGCTCCTCATCGACGCGGAGGCCTTTCCCAGGCTTGAGCCGCGAGTTAGACCGAATCATGCCCGACCGACCGGTAATGTCTATCCACACGTCGTAGCGAGAGTGGACCATGGTGTTCCTGACCTTGGACAGTGCAATCAGGTCGTCAGCCACTTGGTGAAACCGCTTTATATGCTCAACCTCGTTGGGAAACCGCGTCCGCACTACATAGGCGAATAGAACGTCGGCCGTCGCCACCCTCTTACCGAACTCCAGTTCATGAACCAGGATGGTCACTACCTCACGGTCGACGTCTGCTAGCAGTATTAGCACCTCGTTCAGCAGCGTTTCGATTCCTTGGAATCGAACGATGTAGTGTCCAAGCTGATGCATTGCAGATGGGGATTCCATGGTTGTAGCCGAAGTTGGTAAGGCACAAACACTACAGTAGAACGCAAGTAGCGGCTAGTAGCCCGGTAGCTACACGAGAGAACACAACTTCTCTCGTGAGCTATCAATGACGCCTGAACACAAAATCCAAAATGAGATTCGCAACGCGCTGGCTGGCCGCTGCATTCTGTTCCGCGCAAACGTCGGCCAGGCTTGGTCCGGCGAGGTCATTGGTCGCGAAGACGGCCAAGTGACCCTGGCAAACGCCCGGCCGTTCGCTTCCGGGCTTCCCAAGGGCTTTAGCGACCTGTTTGGCATCACGCCGGACGGTCGATTCCTGGCGCTCGAGGTCAAGACCCCGACCGGCAAAGTCTCGCCCGAACAACTCGCGTTCGTGGCTGCTATCAAGCGCTCTGGCGGTCGAGCGGGCGTCGTACGCAGCGTAGAGGACGCCTTGCGCGTCCTGACGGAGGCATGAATGGGTGCCTCACAATACGCGCGTGACCGCAAGCGCATCTACGAAGAGGCCGCTACGAGGGGCCTCGGCTGGCGCAAAGCTGCACTAAAGCGGCTCAACAAGGAATACGGCGCCCAGCCTATCAAGCGCGCCGGCAAGTTGGTGGGCGTACGCCTGGACGAAGACCGCGGCGTCATTTGCAAGAAGAAGAGCTTCAAGACCAGGGAGCTCGCGGAAGCCGCCTTGGAGCAGATTGAACGCTACCGGCCAGCTGAGGGCGTCAAGCCATGCCGGGTCTATGAATGCCAGTTCTGCGGAAAATTCCACCTTACATCCATGGCAAATTGGCAGCCGCCTCGAGAGTAATACTAGCCCACTTCGGTGGGCTTTTATATATCTTCAGTATTGCCGCTCAGAAATATAAGACGTGGTGACTATACCTTTTAGGCACTAGCCAATATAGACAAACCCATCACGGAGTTATACCTTGAAATACGAAGTTAATACTATCGAAGAATTTGAGAAAACCGTTTTCGAAGCTGTCCAGCGCCGGATTCTGGCATTTTCCTGGTTTACGACATTCCCTGAATTCGATAAACATTTGGATGCCTTTATCGCGCATATTGCAGACAGAGTATCGCCCGAAATTGGCGCAGCTAATCATATGTGGCGCCGGGCCTGGTTCTTCCAGCTGCAGGCTGAGCTCGTGAAGACGGCACCGCCAACTTGGGTACGACAGGCAATCGCAGCATAATTCCGAAGCCCCGCAATCTCGCGGGGTTTTTCATTTAAGAGCCCCAGATTTCCCCAGGGCTCGTACCCCTTCCACGCTACGCCAGGATACCGGCTGGCAACTCTTGCTGGATGTACTCGGCCATGGCAGGGTTGGTCCGGGCACGTACGCGGCTCAGGACTTGGAGGCCCTTCTCGGCCTGGCAAACAATGAGGAAAGGCGTGCCGGCCTTCGAAAGTTCTTTCACGCGCTCTTGGTCTCTGGTGCCGAAGCCTGCCGCCAAGTACACGCCGAATTTGGCCTGGCCATCGGTGCTGAGCAGTGCTGCATCAAAGTGTTTGTACTCGCGCTTGCCAAGGAAGCCGCGGACCAGCCCACGCTGGCCGACTGGCACTAGGTTAGCCTCGGCCATCAGGCGGCTGCACAGCTCAATCAGCACGTGTCGAGGCATCGCCATGTTCAAGCTAAGGTCATAGCCGTGGGCAAACCAAGGCAAGCCGTCGTCGGATTCATCAGCCAGGTACTGGTCGATATAGCGCTCGATGAGCATGTCGGCACCGGCACGGGTCAGCACGTAAGCATGCGTCACACCGCTGAACGGCAGTTCTCGCGCAAGCACGAGCCCTTCTTTGCGCAGGCGAGTCAGCCACGATTGCGCGCTCTTCAGCGCCGATTTCTGAGTGATGCTGTGCCAGGTCAGCATGCCCACTTCGCGTGTGGTGAGATAGCCAAATGTACCGATGTGCGTGAGGATTGCATAGGTTGTGGGATTCTCGAGTTTCATTGGTAGCCCCTGTAGCCGGGTGAGTTCGTGATAACTCGTGTAGCTACCCCAGTTTCAGCACCTGCATTTCGCTCTGCGGTGTCGGCTCGGCAGTCGTTCGGGCTATCGTCAACCCACCCCCGGTGAACCTCCCCGACGACGCAGCCCGGCTCCAACCCCGCCAACCGGGCATAGCCCGGGCTTGGACTCTACCCAATCGAGTGCACAACCCTGTGCATCAGTTCTGCCCTGAGTAGCACCCTCCTTGCTTTCAAATGTCCCCCAGGCGCCCGGCAAATGGCTGGGCCTTTCGTACTTCTACCGTTGGGCTGGACTTGGGTTCAGTCGATTGCAGAGGCCAGGAAGACGCTCGGCCGAAGGCTGGACTACTGGAGTGCTGCGGTCGGGGAGGCTCAATGCGCTAACACCCGGGCGGGGCTGCGAGTTTATTGAGGACAAAGGGGGGGTTGAGGACTACTGACGTCGGGGAGGTTTTGTTTTGGGGACAAAGGGCGTGAAGAGGATTGCGCTCAGCCGTCTCATCAAAGCACGCGCATTAGGGTGACGCTGCTTCGCATCGCCCCCCTTGTTTTTCTCCGCCGGATTCTCCGTCGGGAAATCAAAGGCGGGCACTGCGAAGAGCGTCACCGAAGCTTCGGGTAGGTGGCCGGGTATTGCCCGAGGTCGTACCGTTCCACGCTCCGCCCTCACCTCAAACGAAGTTGTAAGGAATTGTTACGAAACAGTGTATTCGCGTGCATTTTCGGGATAGCCGGTGCCTACACTGTTTATAAGGAAATCGACGAGGGTAGTTAGGGCAGCTTAAAGCGCCTGTTCATTCAACGGACGTTTCAAGCTGCCCTAGCTAAGCAGCCCGGTATCTATTTCGGACCCGGTAGCAAACCTCGAGGAGTTTTACCATGATGACGTTCGATTATGCTTTCCGCTTTGTCGTCCTTGCTGCAATGATGTTGGTAGTTCACACTGAAGTGCATGCACTGATGAAAGCCATTTTGTACGGTTTCAAGTTCAAGAAAGGGACGTTGATGCAGCGGATTACGATTACCGTTCTGCGTTACCAGTGGGCGTCCTTTATCTGGCATGAAATCTACTGCGATGGCCTTGATATCAAAGCGTCGTACAGCGTCATGCGGCCGGGTTGCGTAACGCTAGCAATTCTGTTCGTGTGCGGTGGTCTCGATGCTTACGGAATTGCAAACATGCCAGCACAAGTTTATGTGCCGGGCGCGTTCGTAGCTGGTTTCGGATATTTCGTCAGCGCTTACGGTAAAGCATTCCTGCGTTATCGTGCGGACGTGAGCATCGGTGGAACTCAAGAAACTTGGAAGTTCGCATGATTCCGTAATTCACAACCCCTGGCAATTGCTGGGGGTTTTTCATTATTAGTAGAGAACACATGCTGCGGCCGGCACTGCAGCGTGCACGTCGGCGATTGCCGCCTTCAACACTTGATAAGCGCTGTCGGAGCTGCGGGAGAACTGTACTTCCATTCGCCCACGACTTGCCAAGGCTACGGAGACGTCAGGAACTTTCGCTCGCACGAGCGCTATCACGTCCTCTTGGCCAGCCGGAGCGATAAGAAAGGCGAGCTTGAAGTCGTACCGCATTACAGCAAGCCCTTCTTGCGAAGCAGCCGCTGGAAGTCCTCTTCAGTAGGTTTGACATAGACGGCCTCAGGCTCAACGCCATTCGGAAGGGCTTTGCCCAGGACAGCGCCGAGCAGTGCAAACAGGACGATAGTCATTTCGGTCTCCAAGAGTGCTGCGTTGATTAGAGGTTAACAGGGCAGTAGTAGGCAGTAAAGCAAACACTATTTATCTGTACAGCAACTGTTGTAATTCGGAACCAAACAAGTTTGATGAAATATTTCGCAGGAAGGCCAGCGCTACTCGAAAGCAGCATGCAATAATAATTCCAACAGGCAACAGACTATGAGGAACTTGATGACGACGAAACAAGCAATGGGCGATACGTTGATGGCAATCAGCACGATGAATGAACTTGCAGCGCGAGCACTAATTCGAAACGATAAAAATTCTAAGGATGAACTGATGTGCTGCCTTCGAGCGATATCAGAGATTTTGCGGACAGGAGCAGAGTTTGTATATTCTGACGATGTCTTGAAAGTCGCGAAAGAAGAATTGGAGCGAGGCATAGCGCTTACGCACATCCGGATTAGCGATGAATTTGACGACATTCAAAACAATAAGCGTGAACACTACAATCGAGCGGAAACGCGGATGCGAGTAGAACGTATCTACTCTGACCGATAACAAACGGCACCCGAGGGTGCCGTTGTTGTTTTCATCATGCCTGCTTTTCCCAGGGCAGCTCAGGCGCTACCGGCTCGGGGAGAGTCATCGCGAATCGCTCTAGGAACTCCTGGGCCGACATGCCGGCGCGGTGCGCTGCTGCGTTCAGGCGGGCGTTAGCATCGAGCGTCAGGCGCACGTTGAACTGTTTGAGCGTCGGCTTGGCCGGTTTCTCCGGGACCGCGGCGGGCGTAGAGGCGGCTACGGGTTTCGGCTGGTCAGCTGGCGGCCAGGAGGCAGGCTTGGGAGCTTCTGCCGGCGCGGGTGCAGGGGTCTCAGGGGTTTTGCGGAGGGCGGTACGGACGGCGTCCAGGTTCGAGAGCATAGATTGAGCGTTTTTCATGGTGGATACTCCTTAAAGATTTAGATTTATTTCGCGGCCATTGCCGTGGTGAGCACTTCTACAGCTACGGCTTCAAGTTCAGAGACGGCAGCTTTTGCTTTAGCGTGGCCAAGCTGGCGGAGACCGACGCCGTAGGCAGCTGCTTCGCGGTACGCAGTACGGAAGCCGAGCGTGTACTTGGCGACGGGCCAGGTCTGGCGGTAGGCCGATTCCATCTCCGCCGAGTGATTCGTCGGGGTAGCCATGTTCAGCACTATCAGGCAGGCCAGGTCGGGCTTACGCAGCTTGGCCGCGATGAGCATTTCGTCAGTCGACCAGTAGTCGGGAGCGCTAGGCGTGGCGGGCACCATCAGCAGGTCGGCTACGTCCAGAGCGGCGAGCGTCTCAGGCGCTTCAGCATCTGGCGGGCAGTCAATCAACACCAGCTCGGCGTCGATGGAACCCAAGACTGTGGTCAGTGTTGCAGCAGTGGCCTTCACAACCAGAGGGGCAAACTTATCCCCACCTGCTTTGGCCCATGCGCTGCAGGTACCTTGCTTATCCATGTCGACAATCGCGACACGAAACGCGGGGGTTGCGAGGGCGGCCGACAACAAGGCAGCGGTCGTACTTTTGCCGACACCCCCTTTGTTGTTGGCCGAGGCGATACACAATTTCATTGAACGTCCTTTCTTGATTGCATTGTTAGCGGGGCTAGCAGAAGCCCTTTACACGTATATGCACCAAGAAACACGTCCCTGCAGGCGTAAAGAAGTTTGGCGAAAAATTAGTATGTTTCGTCTAATTTTGACAACAGAGGGGGTTGGTTTGCAGGAGGCTAAACCTGGTCGCTATACGTAGTTCCTGAGGGAGCATTGCGCTACCAGCGGTCTGTGATGGGTACCGCTGTTTTCAACCCCGGCATTCGTGTCGGGGTCTTTTTTTTGTCCGCAAGCCGGCAAGCAGCTCAGCTATATAACCAAGACTGGTACATATAAATTATTTCGAGATAGAAATAGCATATGTCCCAAATTTGGCCTCAAATTTGAAAACGCGGTTGCTAGACCTTGTACAGGCGGATTTCGCCTGGTTCAACTTGGAACCGCATCATGAAGAAAAACATCCCTATCACGTTCTCGCCGCACCATCGCATCCTTGCGACAGGCTGCCATATCGAAGTGCGCCAGAACTCGAATCAATTCCGTGTGCTGCTCAAGCACGCTGACGAACTCATCGCAGAAGCATCGGCCCCTCGTGGCGGCAGCATGTCGCCCGAGCAGGCACTCAATAAGGCCCGCGCCGGAGAATGGGGCCCATCGTCGGGTTTCCGCCAAGTGCTGGACCGGTTCGCCGACATCGCCGAACAGCAGTTCGCTACCCATAACAACAACAATAAGTGAGCCGAACAATGAACACCACTTACCTGCTCGACGCTGTCAAGGTCGCAACTGAGGAAGAACTGAACGAATTGACCGCCGAGATGTATTCGGAAGGCGACGTCGCTGACGAAGTGCTCGAGGCCATCGAAGCCCGTCGTATCGAAATCGAACTGGCAGCTTCTGTCCCGACCGCAGCTATCGAGAAGTTCAAAGCTAGCGGTGCTAGCACGGCCAAGGCTTCGACGCCGGTCAAAACGAAAGAGCAGCTGCTGGCCGAGGTTAAAGCCCTGCGCGCCGACGTCATGGCCAAAATCGTAGCAAGCACCGACGCTGACGTGCTGACTACGATGCTGGTACCGGAACTCGACCTGGGCACCCGCCATACCGACTACGTGGCGCTGCGTGCTGACGTCAAAGTTGCGGTCCAGGCTAAGCTCAAAGAGTTGACCGGTCACAAGCCGACTAGCGCCATGATGAAGGAACTGTTCCCGGAAGCACGCAAGTCGAAGAAGGTCAAATCGGTTTCGCTGACGCACCACGGTGTGGCCAAGCGGGTGGCCGCAGTCGAGGACGGCGACCTGCGCCTGAACATCGACCTCAAATCCTGGCTGAAATGGGACGGCCTGAAGTGGAACACGCTGCGCGAAGCCCAACTGGCGACCCTGGTGCGCGGTACCATCAACAGCGTCAAATCGGAAGCCGCGATGGCGCCGGACGCTGACCTGGACAAACTGGATGCGGCCGATTCCGACGCATTCCGCAAAGGTGTGGTGGGCGAACTGCAGACCATCGAGGCGATGCACGTTGAGCAGGTCGAACTGAACACGAACCCGCGCTACCTGGCTGTTGGCAACGGCGCAGTCGACCTCGCCACCTGCGAGCTCGTTCACGACCGTGACTTGCTGGTGACCATGTCGAACCCGACGAATTACAACCCGGAAGCACAGTGCCCTACGTTCCTGCGCGTGCTGTCGGAAGCGTTCGAAGGCCGCGACGAGGATATCGTTTACTATGAATTGATGATGGGCTATAGCATGCAAGCCAATCCTGCCGAACGTGCGATGTTTTTCCACAAAGGCGAAGGTACTAATGGCAAGAGCCTCTTGCTTAGCGCAATCATGAAAGTCCTGGGCGACTACGCGGTGTCGGTCAGCTACAAGGTCATCGCCGACGAGCCGGGCACCACCATGAACACCAGCGCTGACGCTGCGTCGCCGGCACTGCGTCGCCTCATGGCTCGCCGCGTGGCTTACATCGACGAAATGCCCTTGGGCGGTAACCTGCGTGACGCTGACGTGAAGCAGCTCGCGGGCGGCGGCGGTACTATCGCAGCCCGGGGCCTGAAGGAAGGCATCGTGGAATTCCCCGCAACGGCAGTGTTTCACATTGCTTGCAACAACATGCCGACTATTCGGCAGGCACAGACCGCGGTCTGGAACCGTACGTACCCGGTGGCTTACCTGAAGACCTTTGTGGAAGACATTACGCTGTCGGAAAAGCTGGCAGCTGAAAGCGAGGGAATCCTGGCATGGCTGGTACAGTGCAGTGAGAAATACCGCGCTATCAAAGCCGCTGGCCAGAAGCTGCGGGACTACATGCCGGCTACTGCCAAGGCGCTGCTGGAGCAAATGCAGGAAGAACAGAATCCGTTCACGGCTTGGATTGAGGACAACTGCGTAACCGGCCCGAAAGTGTATGTTTCGGTCAAAGACGCATACCGCGACTACATTGCACACCACAAAACTGTGTCGGAAGACAAAGGCAAAATTCGCTCGGAGAAGGCCTTTGTGACCATGATGAAGGCGTGCAAAGTTGCCGAGCACAAGGAGCAGTACATGCCTGCAGGACGTAAGGCTGCATTTGTGGGCATCGGATTGAAAGCAAATGTGGCAGGACTGGTGACGGTGGAGCCGATTGACACGAGCAGCATCACGACGTCGGTCGATGTGAACTCGGCGGAGTACAAAACCGCACGCGAGGCACGTGAGCCGCAGCCAGTACGCGAGGCAAAAGAAGAAGCCGCAAAAGAAGCAGCGAAGGCAGCTGCAAAGGCCGCAGCAGAAGCCGACCTGTTTTAAGGTGTGACGTCGCAGAGAGGCCGCCTACGGGCGGCTTTTTTGCGTCCGTACCGGTTGTAGTAGTCAAGCTGGCCAGGAAGAACGGGTGATGTGTTGACCAGGGCCGGGGGTAAAGACATTACAGACGTCGAGGCCAAATGTCTGTAACGGAGCTGGTCCAATGTCTGTAAAGCGCGCCGAAATTACAGACGTTTGCTCAACAATGTCTGTAACACGTCTGTATTGCTTCTTGGAAATACAGACGTCTACTGACATCCATACAGACATTTACAGACATATTACAGACATTGCTCCTAACGTAAGCCATTGATTTATAAAGATATTACAGACATACAGACATTACAGACATTTTGGAAACGCCTTTAAGGAGAAAAATTAAATATTTTTCTTTTTTGCCTAATTTTTGTGCAGATGACCCGAAAAACTAAATATTTTTTCGCATAGCCAAATATAGGGGTCGAAAACGTCTGTAATGTCTGTATGTCTGTTTTGAGCCTCTCTCGGGGCTCTTTCTGCGGCCTGCCGCAGCCTTGGTCAGCCGGTTTTCGCTATACAGAGCTCTCACCCCGCAGGAGCTCGAATGGTTCACGTTTTCATCTCTGTAGTACTGCTCCTTGTCATTGGTCAGGGGGTTGCCGGCCGCGCTGCCTATCTAGCTTTGCGCTCTGACCCGCATGACGCAGCCTACTCCTGGGCTGCACTCTTTGCGGGGCTCTTCTATTGCGCATCGGCGCTCGAGCTGGCAGTGGCCTTGGTGCTTTGTGCCTATACCTAGCATTGCCCGCCCACTTACCCGATTCCTGGAGCTGCTAGTGCCTACCCAAACTACCGAAACCCGTCTCGCGCTTGTCGAGGACCATCTCGACCGCAACGACCAGACGTTGGCGAGCATCGCTGAAACACTCAAAGCGCTGGCTCGCCTCGAGGCCCAAAACACGCGCATCGAAGACAAAATCACTCAACGGGACGCTGAGCAGAAGCAGTTTCGCGCTGACGTTGCCAATTCGTTTGCAGCCCTGGAAGCCCGACTCACGCCTATCGAAGGAGATATGCCCGACCTCCGCCGTATCAACAAAGCGGTCTGGGGCGCTATCCAAACTATCGGCTTTTCGCTGTTCATCGCGGTCATGGGCGCTGCAGGCTTCAAGATTCTCCACTGACCCGTCAGTAGCTATACGAGGCATCTACTTCATAGGTGCCCAATGGCTACTAAAAAAGCAACTCTGCCCGACCCGACGCTGCCATGGCCCATCGCCCTGGCGGCTGTTGCGCTTATCGCTCAGAAAGAAGGCCTGCGCCTGGTGGCGTACCAGTGCATCGCCGGTAAATGGACTATTGGATACGGCGAGACATCGGGGGTGGTTCGTGGCATGCGCTGGACTAAAGCCCAAGCCGACGCGCGCTTCTGCGAGTCCCTCACCGAGTTCACCCACCACGTTCTGGAAAAGTGCAAGCGCACGCCAAATGAGAATGAACTGGGCGCGATGGTCTCCCTCGCATACAACATCGGCATTCCCGCTTTCTCCCGTTCTACCGTACTGAAGCAGTTCAATGCTGGTAAGGACGCAGCGGCCGCGCGGGCCTTCTCGCTCTTCAACCAATTCCTCAACCCTAATACCAAGCGCAAAGAGGTCTCGCCCGGCCTGGTAGCCCGTCGAGCTGCCGAAGCCGCTCTGTTCCTCACCCCTGTTGAGGACCACGACGCCCCGACAGCTCCAATGCCGCAGGCAGTGTCCGGCGAATCCAGCCTGGCTAAGTCGCCTATCGCTCAATCTGGTGCAGTTACGGCTGGCGCCGGCGCATTGACGCTTCTCTCTACGGTCAAAGAGAACGCCTCGACCGTTGCGGACACAGCCTCGGCTATTGCACCGGTCGCTACGCAAGCTCGCGACGCTGTACAGGCTGTATCCGGGTTCCTGGGCATCCCCACTCCGTATCTGCTCGCAACCGCCTTGCTGGTGGCCGGCATCGCCATCCTGGTGCATCGCTACAAGCAGCGCGCTGAAGGCTGGGCGTAATGGTCACCGCCGCCGTATCTCGCGCTCTGGGGGCGTTGCTGGAGTTCCTGGGCAGCATCCCTGCCATTGGCTGGCTCGTCATCGCCCTGGTGTGCTGGGGCGCCTGGGGGCACCACCAGCAAGCCGTAACGCTGGCTGAGAAGCAGGCCGCCACCTTGGCTGCTGCTCGCGCCGCTACCAATGCTAGCGAGAAGGCTCGAGCTACAGAGCAGCAACTCAATAATCGTGTTCAGGAGATTTCGGATGAACTCACCCAAGCTCAAACGCAGCGTGACGCTGCTGCTCGTGACGCTGCTCGCCGGCTGCGCGACCTCGCCGCCGCAAAGCGTACCGGTTCGGCTACCGCCGCCACCTGCGCAAGTTATGAAGGCCCCGCCGTCGCAGTCGTTCCAGACCAGGCTCGAGAAGCTCTTATCGACCTCGCCCGCGACGCTGACGAAGTGACCGGCCAGCTGGTGGCGTGCCAGGCCTACGTGCGTAACGTCGTGCAGCTTGGTGCAGCTCAGCCTCGGCCCGCAGTTCGATAGGGTCTCGCGCTTTAAAAAATCGCTAATACAACCCCAAAGAGTAGCCTTGCTAGCCGTGCTAGCATAGTAAATGATAATCATTCTCATCTAACGGAGGCCGACGATGGCTGCCCAAAAAACGAGCACCATTCAGCGGTGCGGTGCTAAGAAACGCAACGGAGAGCCCTGCCAATCTCCAGGCATGAAAAATGGCCGCTGCCGCATCCACGGCGGTAAATCGCCTGGCGCCCCGAAAGGTAACACCCACGGCTACAAGCATGGTTTCTACTACAACGCTCTGTCGGCAGACGAACAGGCGCTCTGGCCGCAGGCCAAGGCCATGGGCAGCGGCCCGGCCGCCCTGGAAGACGACCTGGCGCTGATGCGGGTGAAATTGCAGCGGCTGCTGCGGGCATCGAACGACCCCGACATGGCGGCTCGCGTCGAGCAGGAAGTCGAGGTGATTATCAAGGCCGGCGTAGCTCCTTCGGGCGACGACCTGGGCGGCTACGACAAGCGCGAACTCAAGACGTCACTGCCGCGCATCGGTGCACTGATTATCGAAGCCGTCGAGACCATCCGGAAGCTGTCGCTCTCTATCAGCCAGCTGAAGAAGGACGAGAAGGAACTGCTCGCAGACCAGCAGGACAACGACACTGAAATCAACGTGAACATCAACGTGGTCAGCCCGCGCGGCGACATCGAGTAACAGCCCGCTTTGTTTGCAGATTGCCCCGCCATGCGCGGGGCTTTCTGTTTTCAGGGCGTGGAATGCCGGTGCCTATACGAATAAACGGCAAGACGTTCGTTTAATGTTTATTCACCGGAGCCAACCATGATTGAAACCAAATTTGTATCGTATGTCCGCGTATCGACCCAGCAGCAAGGCCGCTCGGGCCTCGGCCTGGAAGCCCAGCAGGCAGCTGTCACCGCCTATCTGCAAGGCGCCACGCTGCTGGCTGAGTATGTCGAGGTAGAGACCGGCAAAGGGGCTGACGCCCTGGAGAAGCGCCCGCAATTGCGTGCAGCCTTGGAGATGTGCCGGCGCACCGGCGCAACCCTAGTTATCGCGAAGCTAGACCGCCTTGCTCGCAATGTGCACTTCGTCAGCGGCCTCATCGAGACCGGCGTCGACTTCGTGTGTGCTGACATGCCCCAGGCGAACAAGGTCATGCTGCAGATGTACAGCGTCATGAGCGAGTGGGAGCGTGACCAAATCAGCGCCCGTACCAAGTCCGCCCTGGCAGCAGCGAAGGCGCGCGGTGTGAAGCTCGGGACTCCAGCCAACCTTGTTCCCAACATCCAAGCCCGCCAGACTGCCGCGGATGCGTACGCGAGCAAGCTCGCCCCTGTAATCAAAGGATTGCAGGCAAAGGGACTGAGCCAGCGCGCCATGGCCACCGCGCTGACGGAGCTGGGTATCAAAACCCCGGCAGGCAAGACCACCTGGGCACAACGCCAGGTTGCCCTGCTGCTTGCTCGTATCCCGGCCTAATCGCTCGATTTGATGGCAAACTGCCCCGCCGCGGCGGGGCCCTTGCCCACAGGGGGTGCCCCTCCCCCCCCCGCCCCCTCTTGGGAGCGCGCGTGGCCGGCGCTTGCCCCACCCGAGAGGCGAAAACAAATCAAATCCCTTTTGGCGCCTCGTGCATCGGCGTGTAAAGCCGGTGCCTATACGTTATATCAACAACTCACGAGGTGCCTAATGCAACAAATTATCTGCCAAGACCTTCGGACTCTGCTCGCCTGGGCCGTCGAACGGGCTATCGAGCCTGACACCGTGGTCGCGTTCCTGACCCCAACATACGACAACCTCCGAAATTGCGTGCACGAGTTGGACCACATCATGGACATCGCTGCTATTGACGGCAAGTTCTCTAGCATCGACCGAACCATGAAACTCAAGGATGGCGGCCGTATCATTTTTTACACGTTTGAGATGGTCAGCCGACTCTTTGGCGCCGAGTTCAACGATGCAGCTATCCATGGCCTTTCGCTGGTGCCTGTCCAAGAGGCTAGCTGGTTCGTGCCGCGGATGTGGAGTCGCCTCCGCCGCGGAAAAGACGGCGAAAAGCTCAACATGATGGCATTCGCTGACTAACGTAGCGAGGACCGCACAATGAACAACCAAAACCGTTCGAACCCCTATCTCCCCGAGGACTACACCGCGCAGCTGTTGGCGCAGTATCCTGGGTCGCCGATGGCCCCCGTAAATTGCGCCAAAGCCCGAACAGCTCCCTGGTCAGATTTTGCCGGGAATACCATCGACGAAGGCGCCATAATCGGGCATCCCTCCGGCGAAGTGGGCACTGTCTTTTATGACGCAGCCGGGGAGTGCCTTACCGAATGCTGGCGCGTCAAATACCCCTCTGGCATGTCCCGACTCTGCCTGCAAATTGGCGACAAGGGCCGTGCTGTCGTGATAACGCGGGGTGAAAAATGAGTTCCGCGACGCGATGGACTTTAGAGAGCTACGGGAAGGGATATCGGCTTCATGTCCACTGGCGACTGTCCGAAGCTACGGTGGACCGCGCCCGAGAGCGCGTCCTCGACGATGGTGCGCGCGTGCTGGGGCGCCTGGTGTGCCTACATGAGGATGATTACCAAGAGGCGGTAAGCCTGCTCTCGCGAGGATTACTGCCCGTACGCCAAGTCATTCTGTCTACCCCGGAAAAAACCCTCTGCACGGGTGAAGAGGAACCAGTGGCGCTTTGGTAGGGCTGTTCTCTATACGGGTCGATGAATATCGACCTGAACCTCACCGAACCCCAACGAGAATTTGTCCTCTCGAAAGACAAATACCCCGCATTCGTCGGGGGTTTTGGTGCTGGAAAGTCGGAATCACTAGTCAACCGGCTGCTGCTCCAGGCCCTGCAGAACCCAAAGGGCCAGGTCGGCTACTTCGCCCCGACTTTCGACCTTATCCGTCTTATCGCCTGGCCGCGGTTCCTGGCAAAGTGCGACGAGTGGGGCATCAGGGCAACGTTAAACAAGACGGAAAACATCCTGTCGCTCAAACGCGGCGGCCGTATCGTGTTCCGCACGCTCGACACCCCGGAGCGCATCGTGGGTTTCGAGATTTGCCACGCCGGCATCGACGAGCTCGACACCCTGAAGGAAGACCACGCCCTGGCGGCCTGGCGGGCTGTCAACGCCCGTGTGCGTTTGAAGACCCGCGACGGCTCGCCCAACACGGTATCCGTCGGCACGACGCCTGAGGGATTCAAGCTGGTCTACAAGCTCTGGGAATTTGACCCCAAAGAGGGATTCCGCCTGTACCGCGCGCCAACGCGCTCGAACCCATTCCTGCCGGCCGACTACGTCGCCCAGCTGATGACGCAGTACCCTCCGCACCTGCTGAAGGCGTATCTGGAAGGCCTCTTCGTCAACCTGGCTCAGGGTTCGGTATATCCGGACTTCTCGCGTGCGCTCAATGCTACGGATGTCGTCGCCCTGGGCATCCAGAACCACCATGGCATGTTGATTGGTCAGCCCGAGCCTCTGCATATCGGCATGGACTTCAACAAGGGCCAGGGAGCTGCAGCCATCGGTGTGCTCCGCGATGGTCAGTTGTTCATCGTAGGGGAAGAGACCAAAACGGCCGACACCCCGGACATGATTGCTCGGCTCAAAAAACGCTACCCGGGACACCACATCACGGTCTATCCGGACGCCTCAGGCGCCCATGGCAGCAGCACGAACGCCAGCATGTCCGACCTGCGCCTTCTTCAAGAGGCCGGATTCACCGTCGTAGCCCGCGCCGCCAATCCGCGGGTGGTCGACCGGGTTACGTCACTGAACGCCTACATCCTGAATGCAGAAGGCGCCCGTCGCCTGCGCGTCAATGTCACGGCCTGCCCAGAGCTGACCCTGTGCCTGGAGCAGCAGGTATACGACAAGAACGGCGCACCCGACAAATCAGCGGGTAAGGACCACCTCAACGACGCCCTGGGCTACCTGGTCTACGCATTGTTCCCTATCGTGAAGCCGGTAGCTACACGTGAAACACAAATCATTCACGTAGGACGCTAAATGTTCAAAACGCTCCTGGCTACCTGGCCGAAAGACAAGGACCTGCCCGCCCGGGCGTACACGCTCGAGATGCGCAACCGCGTCCTCGACGACACGCTGTACGACAAACTGCCTCACGCGTTCCACGAGGAGCGGAACAATGCCGGAGAGTACATCCCGCTGCGCGAGCGCCGGCCCTCCGCCCGCATGAATCTGTGCCGCTCGGTGGTCGAGGATAGCGTTTCGTTGCTGTTCTCGGAAGCGCACTTCCCGACATTCCAGCACGCCGATGCTGACACGCGCGCAAAGCTCGCATTGCTAGCAAAAGAGACTGTTCTCAACGAGGTGTACCTCGAGGCAGGCCTGAAAGGCTCCGTCGGGTCGGTCGCCATCTTCGTGCGGGTGCTGAAAAATCGTGTGTTTATCGACGCGCGCAGCACTACATACCTCACGCCAACCTGGGACCCGGAAGCCCCTGACACGCTGCTGGCTGTGACCGAGCAGTACAAGGTCAAAGGCTCGCAACTCAAGTCCGCGGGCTATGTCGGCGACTATGACGACAACGCGGACTACTGGCTGCGCACGGTCTGGGACAAAAACGCCGAGACCACTTACCTGCCGGTAGAGGTAAAGCGTTCCAACGATGAGCCAATTGCTTGGACTCCCGACCCTAAAATGACCATTACTCACAACCTCGGATTCGTGCCGGTCGATTGGGTAAAGAACCTGCCAGGCGGCGATAGCGTCGATGGCCTGCCAACGTTCCGCCAGGACGCGGTCGACCTGCAAATCGAGATGGACTACCTGCTCTCGCAGAACGGCCGGTCGCTCAAGTATTCGATGGACCCGACCCTTGTCATCAAGGAGCCTGCCTTCGGCCAAGGTCAGGAAAAAGACTCGAAGGGCCGTCCTGCACCCGTAGGGGGCGCCGGTAAGGCTATCGTGGTTGACGCGGAAGGCGATGCGAAGCTGTTGGAAGCAAACGGGTCTTCGAGCGAAGCCGTTGTGACGTACCTGCGGCACCTCCGGGAACTGGCCTTGGAAAGTTTGAAGGGCAACCGAGCCAGCGCCGAGAAATTGGCAACGGCCCAGTCTGGCAAGGCGCTCGAGCTACTGAACCAAACTCTGGTCTGGCTGGCTGACCGCCTGCGTATTAGCTATGGCGAAAAGAGCATTTGCAACGTCTGGCAGATGATTATTGCCATTTCGAAGAAGGTCCCCCTGGTGTTCAAAGATGGCACGCCAGTGGGCGAGCTGGCCAAGGGGCCTGTCACGTTGGTATGGCCGGCATGGTATGCCCCAACCCCGACCGAATCGCAGCAGCGTATGGAGACCGTGGCACGTGGTCTCGAAGCCGGCATCATTTCATGGGATACCGCCATTCGTGCAATCGCCAGCGAATACGACATCGAAGACATCGAAGCCGAGAAAAAGCTGGTCGAAGCCATGCGGGCTTTGCGTGAGAAGGATGCTGCCGCGGCGGCAGCTGCCAAGGCGCCTGCCGCGAAGGGAGGCGAATAATGCGCCCGAATTTCCAACGCTATCCCTACCATGACCCCGCTCGCGGGGTTTATGGGGACTGCCTGCGCACCTGCATCGCTTCGCTGCTCGACCTGGCAACGGATGACGTTCCTCACGTACTGCACGACGACAGCGACGAGTGGATGGTCCGCCTGAATCGGTGGCTGGCACCGTTCAAGCGCGCTTATCTCGTGTTCGGCGTCGATGACCAGGCGCAGTGGCGCCAAATGATGGCGCTTCAAGGCCAGGACCTCTACCACCTTATCACCGTGCGTACTGCAAGCGGCACTTGCCACCAAATTATTGGTCGCAATGGCCGGCCGTGCTGGTGCCCGATTCAGGGTGATGTTGAAGGACGCAGCTACAACGTCCTGGAGTTTGGCTTCCTCATTTTCACTTCGCTGTAAGCCGGTTGCTATACGTGTACACAACCCTGGGCTGATGCCCATTCAATCGTAACGGAGAGCCTGATGCTCGCAACTTTGAAGAAAAACGCAATGCTGACCGCGATGCTCGCCATCGCATACAAATCGTACGGTGAAGGCGACCCGCCGGCAGCGGCAACCCCGCCGGCAGCACCGCAGGAACCGAAATCGTTCTCGGCCGAATATGTCCGTGAACTGCGCGAGGAGGCCAAATCCTACCGTTTGCGCGTGCAAGAAGCCGAAGCCGCCAAGAAGGCTGCCGAGGACGCAGTAACCGCTGCAAAGACCGACGCTGACACCCGTGTCAGCGCTGCTGAAAAGGCCGCACAGGACCGCCTGCTGCGCGCTGAACTGAAAGCTGCAGCCATCAAGGCGGGAATCACCGACCTGGACGGCCTGAAGCTTGCCGACACGTCGAAGCTGAAGCTGAACGATGTTGGCGAAATCGACGGATTGGACCCTTTCATGGAAGAGTTCAAGAAGTCGAAGCCGTACCTGTTTTCTGGCACCGGTAGCACCAGTGCCCCTGGCCAAAAGCCTGCGCCAAAGGACAACGAGCCGCTCGATGCGACGAAGATGTCTAAAGCCGACTACGAAAAGGCGAAAGCCAAGCTGCTCGGCCGCTAACAACTTGAATGCCGGTGCCTATACGTACCGGCAACTAGCTATCGGGAGTCGACCTCCAGAGCTTGAAAACAACTTTTCATTCTGGAGGCTTTAATGGCCAAAGCAATTCTCGCGATGCTCTGCATCGCACAAAAACCGTTCGGTATTACCGATTACCCGGCTTCCCTGCAGCCTATCATCCAGCAGAACTTCCTCGAGCGCGAGTTCTTGGACGGCCTGCAGTCGAAGCTGGGCTTCCGCGGCATCGCTGACCGTGAGACTTTCACGAATGCCGTCGGCGAATCCATCACCAAAACCCGCCGTGGTTTGCTGGCACCTACCACCACTCCGCTGGACCCAAGCAAGAATACTGGCTTGGATAACGGCATTACTCCGGACGAGTTCACCGTCGAGCAGTACACGATGTCGCTGAACATGTACGGCAAGGGCATGGACCTGAATACCGTCACCAGTGGCGTGGCTATTGCTCCGAAGTTTCTCGAAAATGCGAAGGTCCTCGGTGTCAACGCACAGCAATCGCTGGACCGCCTGGCTCGTAATGCTCTTTTCGGCGCTTACATGAGCGGTAATACTCGTGTCATCGAAACCTTGGGCGCTGACGGAACGTCCGTGCACGTCGACGACATTCGCGGCTTCACCTGGGCAATCCACAACGGTAAGCCAGAACCGGTCAGCATCGGCAATGTGCTGGCTATCACCATCAACGGCAATGCCTACAACGTTGTCGGCGCCATTGCCGACGTGGTGAATGCATCGACCACTCCGGAAGGTATCTCGGGTACTTTGACCCTGAAGGCCAACTGCTCCGTGGCCGACGGTACTGCCGGCAAAGCCGTCAAGTCGGGCGTAGCGCCGATTATCCACCGCGCTGGTGACCATGCCACTACCGTGGAAATCACCGCCAGCGACAAGCTGACCATGAAACTGGTTCAGGAAGCTGTAGCTGACCTGCGCAGCAACAACGTCCCAGACATCGACGGTGCGTACAACTGCTTCCTGACCACTCGTCAGCTGACCGGACTGTACCGCGACCCGGAATTCCAAGTCCTGTACCGCGGCCAGTACAGCTCCGACGCGTACGAGTCGGGCAAGGTCACGGCACTGCTGGGTGTGCGCTTCATCGAAACCACCGAATCGCCTATCCAGAAGGTCGGCAACGTCAGCGTGTACCGCGCCATCGTCTGTGGCCAGGGAGCCCTGGTAGAAGGCGACTTCGAAGGTGCAGGTAACGAGGAGTTGGCAAAGCTGTCGCCAAATGAAGTAATTGTGCACGACGGCGTGGTGTTCGTGAACCAGGCGTCCATCGACCGCTTCGGACAAATCGTGAAGCAATCGTGGTACGCGATTGTGGCATACGCCGTTCCGACCGATACCACCGTCAATACCGGCATCATCCCGACGTCGACCAGCTCTGCGTTCAAGCGCGCTGTCATCATCGAATCGGCATAACCGCCAGCTCGATGCAAAGGCCCCTTATGGGGCCTTTTTCGTTGGTAGCTATACGTCGCAATGGCTACCAAAAAACAAACCCCCGCCCCTGCAGCACCCTTGCCTTCGTGCCTGGTGCTTATTCGCCCGCACTCGTTTATCGACGAGACGGGTGTGCATCGCCAATGGCTGACTGGCCATGAGGTGACAGACCCCGCTGATATCGCGCTGCTTATTGCTCGCCGAGCCCCTGTGGAGCCCAAATAATGGCTTACTCCGAAGCACAGAAAGTCTCTATCCGCCGTTATTGCGGTTACCCCATGTTTGGCGGCAAGCCTGTCCAGGCATTTGGAGCCCGATTTTTCCATTGGTACGGCACCCTGGAATTCCGGATGAACAATGGTTCTCCTGATGAGGAAGCTGAAGTTATTTCACAGCTTGCTACCCTGGATGCGCTCAAAGCGGCCGTTCCGACAGCGAGCGACAACCTGGACACCGCTTCAGCCGGCCCCTGGGTGCACAACCGTCACGAAATTCGCGACCGTCTGAATCTGTATCAATTCCACCGAAACGAGCTATGTGCGTTTTTCGGTGTGCCGCCTGGTCCACAAATGCCGGCATCCGGCGCTACTTGGTGCATCTAATGAACGCATCCGGCATCCAGGGAAAAATCTACGCGGGCTACGCGAAGACTGCAGCCCGGCTCGGCTTCGCCACCGAAGTGTTCCGGCCCACTGGGCCGCTGGCAGCTCTCGCCCCAACGAATTTTGTGACGACTCTCCTGGCGTCGTTCAACGCCGAGGACATGCATTACCGGAAGGCCAACAAATACGCTCACCCTACGTGGTTCTGCGTTGCTGACGGCCGCCGGCTGAAAGTCGGTGACCTGCTGGTGAGCGAGCAGGATGGCACGTTCTTCGTGGCCGCGATGCAGTCGATGCTGCCAATCCTGACTGTCCAGACTAACACCACGGTATCGGTGTTCCGAGTCGCTGACGACAACGCGGTAGGAGCACTGCCTTATGCCGGGCCGACCGCCAATAACCTCGAGCCGCTGATGACGGAGTGGCCCGCCAGTGTCCTCCAGGGCAGCAAGGGCGAAAAGAACGAAGCGGCGCTGCCTGCAGACACTCGCGCCGCTTTGTGGAACGTCCTGCTTCCGTACGCCGGCGTGACATTGCGCGCGTCGGACATCCTCACCGACCACCTTGGCCGTCGCTTCGCATTGCAGTCGTGCGAACTCACCGACCTGGGCTGGCGCCTCACCGCCCGACAGGAGCTCGCGTAATGGCTGATGTCTCCGATATCCAGGCTAGCTTTGCTAGCAAAATCGCTGCGGAGCTTTACCCGCTCGGCACGAACCACCCTTCGACCATCGGCGCCCCGGTGCTGGTGTATCCGGGCTGGCCGCAGCCTGCACATCTCGATAAGGACTTGGCGGCCGGTAAAGTCCACATCTCCATCTGGGCACGCGGCGACGGTACAAACACGACTCGCTTCCCCAAAGATTGGCAGCAAACCGGGGCACCGGCGGCCACGCTGACGCTCACAGCTGCGGAGAACACCGTAACCGTAGGCGGCACCGTTTCGACACCACAGGTGGCGGTGGTCAACGGCCAGGCGTATGCCGTGCAGGACGCCGACACCCTGGAAAGCATCGCCGCCGCACTGGCTGCGCTGGTGCCGGGCGCGTCAAGCGCTGGCCCAGTAGTGACGGTGCCCACGGGTATTCGCCAGGCAGCGGTAGCCGCCAATGCCGTCGTGACGCGCGAACTCCGCCGGCAAACCGACACCCTCCAGCTGGTCATGTGGGCGCCGACCCCGGAATTGCGTGTAGCCGCAGCTCGCGCTGTCGACCAGGCCTTGGCAGAGGTGCGCTTCCTCGAGATGCCCGACCACAGCTCGGCCCGTGTCATCTATCGCAACAGCATCAGCAGCGACCAAAGCGGGAACGCGTTTATTTACCGCCGCGACCAGTTCTACAGCGTCGAGTACGCCACAACGAAGAGCTCGTTCGCTACACAAATTACCACCCCTACTGTCGACGTCATCCCCTCGCCAATCGAGGTCGTGGACGTCAAATTGAACTGAGAGACCCCCGATGCTCGTCGTTACTCAACCCTTTGCAAGCTACCAGCGCGGCGACCGAATCACCGATGCCGGACTCATTGCGACTATCTTGGCAACAGAAGAAGCCCGCAATGTCATCGTAGTTGGTACCCCTGCCACGCCGCCGCCGGTTCTGGCGCAGCGGACGCTGCTCGAGCTCCTGGCTGACATCGCCGACAACGGTGGCGCAGTCCTGCAGCCGCAACTCATCGACGTGCTGCCGGATGCAAACGGTAAGCCGCCTACAGGCTACGAGTGGTTGCCGGGCGTCTCGGCGCAGCACAATTACGGCTGCGCGCTCACTGACTATGCCCAAGCCGGTCTGTTTAACCCAATTCCATGTCAGACCGGGTTTGCAAATTCGTCCTGGTTCGCTGGCCAAGACCACCTCCAGGTCAACGCGGTTCGTTCTGAGACCAACGCCACTTTTGGTCTGACTATTCCGACGCCAGTAGACGCCCTGGAAGTGGTGCTGGTGGGCGCTCAGATTCTGTCCGACAGCAGCGCATTTATCTCGTACAAAATCCAGCAGCCGGATGGCAACTGGTACCTCAACACGTGCATCGCTCACGACGATGGCACCGTCACAAACGCCGCTTCGCAGCAGCTCATGCATCCAGGCTTCCTGGCCGTCCCGCAGGCAGTAGCGACCATTGGTGCGTATTTTGTGCAGTCCTTCTTCGAAATCGGCTACCTGCTCGTGGACGCCAACACTGGCGTGCAGACCCTCGACCCGGGGCCGGCCACGCACGGAGTGCTGGTTGCCAGCGATGCAAACGGAATTTACGTTCAACGCGGTGGAGACCCAGTCCTGCTTTACGTACCCCTGACGATTTCCACAGTTGCAGGTGTCCCTACCCTGGCCGAAGGCGAGAACGTAGTCGTCATGCCAATCCCTGGCGGCACCGCTGGAAACCTGACTTCGCCATACCTGCCTATCGGTGCGACGCACATCCCCAATGGCCCGTTCGTTCTCTGCACGCGTGCAGGATTCTTCGAAGTGAACACCGCCGTCGCCAACGGCTACGCATCAGTATCGGTACGTCAAACCGCAGGCGTTCATCCGCTCACGTCGCTCGGCATGCATGGAACTGATGACGACGTGAAATGCATGCGCTTTGACGGCGTGAACGGCACTCTCCACACCCTGTCGGCGAGCAGCGAAGTGGTCTTCGATTACATGACGCTGAAGTCCCTTTTTGTGCGCAAAGCACGCCTCATCGCCTAACGGAGGCTAGATGTTCGAAATCAAAAAATCTACGTTCGGTTGGACCGTCTACTTGAACGGTCTCTCCCTCCGCGTTTTCGCTACCGAAGACCTCGCCGCGGGATATATCGCCCAGGTACGCACTGGTGACTATACGTCAGGTGCAGCAACTAATTCTGGAGCCCAATAATGCCCGTATCCCAAGCCGGAGCGCTGAACCTCACCGCGCTGAACGTACCCGACCTGTACGTACAAATTCAGGAGCCGTCGGTCCAGCCGATGAACGGCTTGCCTACCAATATTGCCGGCATCGTCGGCTCTGCCTCCTGGGGGCCGAAAAACGCTCCGGTGACCGTGAGCGATGCCGCTGACTACGTCAAGAAGTTCGGCCCGCTGATGAACCGCAAGTTCGATGCTGGCACGGCCGTGGCTGTCGCTGCGTCGCAGGGTGCATCGAACTTCCGCGTCGTGCGCGTGACGGATGGTACCGACACTGCTGCCAGCGCAAGCATTGGTGGCGACGTGCTGCTGTTCACCGCCAAACACACCGGCTCTTTGGGCAACCAGCTGCAGGTGTCGCAAAGCGCAGGTTCGGCTGCTGGCACTATCAAACTCACCGTAAGCTTGCCTGGCTACCTGCCAGAAGCATTCGACAACATCGCTCCGGATGGCGCTGGCAAGTTCGCGTCCTCCATCGAAACGGCTATTAACCAGGGCGTGAACGCTCTGCGCGGCCCGTCGGCCCTGGTTGTCGCGACCATCGGTGCAACGGCCGAGCCAAACGCGTTTAGCGTCGGCACCGTGACTCTCTCCGGAGGCACTGACGGACAACCGGCTTCGCAGGCAGCCTTGGTGGGCACCGACATCGGCCAGCGCACCGGCATGTACGCTTTGCGTGGTTCCGGCGTGTCCGTAGCAATGCTAGCCGACGTGACCGATTCGACCACGTTCACGACCCAGGCGGCCTTCGGCCTGTCGGAAGGCGTCTACATGGTCGCCACCGGCCCGGCCGGCGAGACTATAGACGCTGCCGTCGCTACCAAGGCCACCGCCGGCTTGGATAGCTATGCCGCAAAACTGATGTTCGGCGACTGGATTTACTGGTACGACCCAGTCAACAAAGCGACTCGCTTGGTCTCGCCGCAGGCTTTCGTGCTTGGCCGCCTGGCTAACCTGTCCCCGGAGCAGTCTTCGCTGAACAAGCAGCTGTACGGCATCGTTGGCACACAGCGCAGCATGCAGGAATCGGTCTACAGCACCGCAGAACTATCGCAGCTCGTACAGGCAGGTATCGACGTCATTACCAACCCGGTTCCGGGCGGTGCTTACTTCGGCGTGCGAATTGGTCACAACACCAGCTCGAATCCGATTACGAACGGCGACAACTACACCCGCATGACCAATTTCATTGCGTTCACCCTGAACGCGGGTATGGGACGGTTCGTGGGCAAATTGCAGACGCCAACTGTCCGGGCCCAGGCTAAAGGCACGCTCACTTCGTTCCTGTCGAACATGGAAGAAGCCGAGATGATTGGCAACGTCAACGGCGGCCCAGCATTCAGCGTGCAGCTCGATGACAAGAACAACCCCATGTCGCGCGTAGCTTTGGGCTACATGCAAGCCGATGTGCGCGTGACCTACCTGAGCATTGTCGAGAAGTTCCTCGTGAATCTCGAGGGTAGCCAGGCAACGGTCGTACGTCAGTCGACCACCAACCAATAATAGGAGGCTGCGATGCCCATGAACAACTTTTCCGTCGGCCGCGACATTACTCTGACGGTGACGACGGCCAGCGGCCAAATTGGCCTGCATACCATCACCAAGTTTTCGTCGAAGCAGGACGCAACCTCGAACAAAGTCAAATTGCTGGACGGCCGCATCTTCAACCAGCGATTCCCGGATGGATGGTCGGGCACGATGGAAGTCGAGCGCGCGGACAGCACGCTTGACGATTATATGGCCGAGGTCGAGGCGAATTACTTCGCGGGGCTGAACGAAACGGGCTGCTCGATTACTGAAATCATTCAGAACCCCGATGGCTCTATTTCGGAGTACCAGTACACCGGTGTGATTTTCACGCTTTCGGATGCGGGCAACTGGGCAGGCGACACTACCGTCAAGCAGACCTTGAGCTGGGTGGCTAGCCGCCGTATCAAGCGCTAAGCCAGATTCGCAGTTCATGAAGGGGTGGTGCCTATACAGGGCATCACCCTTTCTTTATGGAGCAACAAAATGGCTAAGGCAACGATTACCGCAACTCCGACCCAGCAGCTGGTCGCTAACGCCCAGAGCACGGTCGAAATCAAGGATGAAGCCGGTCGCACGCTCACCCTGAAAAAACCTGGCGTGCTGGCGCAGTTCCGCCTGGTCGAGGCCCTGGGCGAGGCCGCGAAGAATCAGGTCTATATGGGCATGGTTTTCCCGTTGCTGTACGTCTCGGCCATTGACGGCACGGTCGTAAATCCTCCGACCACCAAGCTGCAAGTAGAAGCCCTCATTCAGCGCCTGGATGAGGAAGGCATCGCCGCAGTGGTCGACGGTGTTTCTGAGCACTATGGCAAGAAGGCTGATTCGGACGCCGAAAAGGAAGCGCTAAAAAACTCGTAACGAACGTGCCGGTCAGGGAATGCCTCTGGCTCGTTCGTCACAATGTACCGCTCGACCTGGCATTCCAACTCGACGACATCACGCGTGCGGCGTGGTGCATCATCATTTCCGAACAGGGTGGCTAGGCATTCAACTGGAACACTATGTCGTTTGAGAGCGGAGACGCCCAATGAGCCAGTTTAACTCGTTGGGCGCCTTTGCCCTGCACATCGCGTCACTCCAGGCGAGGCAGCAGCACGCCGCGGAGAAGGGACTGAAAAAGGTCGCTCAGGCCATCGAGAAAACCGCAAAGAGCGAATTCGGCGTGTACCAGCCGGCAGTCGGGCCCTTCTCGGAGTGGGCACCCCTGGCGGAGTCTACGCAGGAAGAGCGCCTTCGTCTGGGCTTTACGCCTGATGACCCTTTGCTGCGCACGGGCCAGCTGAAGAACTCGATATCTCATGAAGTTCACGGCACAGAGGCGGCCGTAGGTAGTCCCTCCGACGTGATGGTGGCACAGGAGCTCGGCACGCCCAGGATTCCTCCTCGCCCTGTTTTAGGGCCTGCTGCTATACGAAATAAGCAACTCATCTTGAAAACTCTTGGTCAGGCCGCCGTCGAAGGCCTGCTGCCTCCAGGAGTAGTCGCTCCCAATTACAACAACCTATCGTGAGCCCGTACGATGTTTGAAGCTTACAAAATTGGCGTAACCATCTCGCTCGTGAATCATGTGACTCACGGGCTGATGGCATTGAGCCACGATTTCAGCAAGGCTGGAGCGGACGCGGACAAGCTTCAAAAGCGTATCGCGGCAATTCACCTGCAGCTGGCCAAAGGCGCGCTGATGACTAGCGCCGGCATGGGCATTTTGCACATGTTCAAAGCTCCCCTGGAAGAAGCGAAAAAGTTTAACCAGGAGCAAGCTCGCTTTGCTGCTCTGGGCCTGGGCGACGCTGTTGCAAAAGACGCGGAGAAAACAGCGAAGAGCTTGGACCTGATGGGCCAGTCGGCTGTCGACAACATGAAGCTTTTGCGTGAGCTGACGGGTATTACCGGCAGCTACGAGCATGCCAAGGAGACGCTGCCGTTTGTAGCCAAAATGAAGTTCGGTATGGAGTCTCAAATGGGCCCTGAAGCTGCCGGCGGCTTTGAGAGCCAACTGCACGCGGTCATCAAGACATCGGAACTTCGTGGGGCGCTCATTGACCGGGCTACTGGCAAGTTCTCGGAAGAGAAGTTCGAACACGCACTCAATATGATGACGCAGGCCTACGTTGCCAGCGGCGGCACGGTCAAGCCTAGCGACTATCTAGCTGCAATGAAGACCGGTGGTGTCTCGACCAAGATGATGTCTGACGAAATGTTCTATTTCGGGCTCGGACACTACATCCAGGAATTAGGCGGCAACCGTACTGGTACCGCTTCCATGACCATGTTCAACCAGATTGCACAGGGCACGATGAGTAAGCGTGTCATCGAGAATCTGGAGAAAGAACACCTGCTCAAATCGGGCTCCATACATCGTGGGAAGAACGGCAGCGTCACCGCTGACGCTATGGGCGTACAGGGCTCAAAACAATTCGTGGAAAACCCCTTCGAATGGGTGAACCAGGTTGTCATCCCACAGCTGCTCAAGAACGGTCATAAAAAGGGCATGGACCTCGACTTGGCGTTGGCATCACTGTTTGGCGTGCGCACAGCGAAAGGGCTGGCTGACGCTTTTGCTCGTGAAGCGCCTATCGCGAAGCAGTACATCGAGCGGGCGAAAAAAGCCGCTAACGTAGACCAGCTGGCAGAGATTTCCAAGAACTCGGCCTATGGCAAGGAGCTAGAGCTGCACGCAAAGTGGAACAAATTGATGGGCGAGCTCGGCACCACAATTCTGCCAATGGCTATCCAGGGTACTGAGCGCCTGATTGGCCTGGTCAAGCACCTTAGCGCCTGGGTTGAAAAACATCCGGAGGGGGCCAAAGCCATGGTCGACTCGCTCATCGTGCTTGGTGGCGTTCTGGTGGCCGGGGGCTTCGCTACGAACGTGATGGCTCTCATTTCCCTTGTACGCCTGCTGGCTGGTGGCGCTGGGCTGGCTGCAGCCGGTGCTGGTGGTGCGGGGCTTGCCGCAGCTGGCCGGTTCGGCGTGTATGGGGCCGCGGCAGCCGGTGGCGCCTGGGCGGGTTGGAACGCTGGCGAATGGCTTGGCAACCACCTCGGCAGCTGGGCCGCCAGCAAGTATTACAAAGGTGAGGACTCCAAGAATTACCTGACGCCGGAAGCCCGCGCTCGTCTCGAAACTATGAAGAAGCCGGGAAACACCACGGTCCACCTCAACGTCGACGGCAAAAAGATGGCGACGGTGGTACTCGACCACATGGGCCGTCAGGTCAGTGGCCCAGACCACGGTACCTCGCACCCTGACTACAACCAATCCATGCCGCGGCCGGCCGGAGGATTTGCAAAATGACCCAATCCGTCATTCTCACCCTCGACGACTTCACGTTTGTCGACACTGAAATCCCCGAGCGCATTGATTTCGGCGGACACCAAAACCTGGTCTTGCACGACCTGGTTGGTGGCGTGCGCGTGGTCGACGCCATGGGTGCGTTTTCCGAACCATTGCAGTGGGCTGGCATGTTTCGCGGCCCAGAAGCATTGTCGCGTGCTCGGTACCTCGACGCCAAACGTGTTGCGGGCAAAAAGCTCACGCTGACCTGGTCTGAACTTCGGTATCAGGTCGTCATTCGCGAGTTCCGTGCGACTTTCGAACGCAGCTATCAAATCCCGTACAACATCGTGCTGGAGGTAGTGGCCGATGAAGCACAGCCGCAGGCTACTCTCGTAGAGAAAGTTTCAGTCGACAGCCTCATCGACTACGACGCCATCGCTGCCGCTGACCTGGTAGCCGCTCTGCAAGCTCAACAGGAAATTGACGCCGGCCCGGTTACCACCTCGACCATGGCTGGCGCCTTTGGCAGCCTGCAGTCTGCTCTCAAGGCAGTGTCTTCGTTCGCGACCGCAACGCAGTCTCAGCTGGCGAGTGTGCTCCAACCGCTAGCGGCATTCCGTAGCCAGGTTCAGACCCTGATGGCTGCTACGAATAACACGCTAGCGAATGTCACGACCCTTGGCGGCATTCTCCCCAATAACCCGGTGAGCCAACAAGTCTCGCGACTCGGCACTCAGCTAGCGGCAACGCAGCAGTATCCAATTCTGCTCCAGCTCGACCGCGTGGCCGGCCGTATGGCCGTGAATGCGCAGGCTAACTACAAAACAGACAAGAAGGTCACTCAAGCCGGTGGAGACCTGTTCACCCTGGCCGCCCAGGAATACGGGGACCCTTTGGCCTGGACTGCACTCGCAAAAGCAAACGCCTTGTCTGACCCGCAGCTCACTGGCATCAACACGCTCATCGTGCCGCCGGCACCAACCAAACCTAGCGGAGTGCTGGAGTACTGATGAACAAAAACACGCTTCCCCTTGTACCGGCACTGCGTCAGCCCCGCGGCATGGTCAAAATTGGCGGGGTCCTTGTCCCCGCCTGGACGGCATGGTCGGTGGACAGCAATAGCTTCTTCTCTGCCGATACGTTTCACGTGACGTTCGCCAGCAGTGCGCTGCCGGCGGCGCAATCGGCTAACTGGTTCTCCCAGCAGAAGACGCTCGAGGTCGAAATCCTGGCCGGGTTCCCTGTCGACCCGGCAAACCCGCAGGATAGTGAGATGTACAGCCTCATCGTGGGGCATGTGGACGACATCTCGTTCAACCCGGCTACGGCTGAGCTGGAGCTGACAGGCCGCGACCTCTCGGCGCAGCTTATCGACAATAAGACGTCGACGGAGGTCTATCGCAACCAGACCGCCAGCGATGTTGCTGCCGCTTTGGCGAAAAAATATGGCCTGGTTGCGAAAATCACGCCGACCAAGACCAAGGTCGGTACTTACTACGACCAGGACCACATTGGCTTGACCGACCAGCGCAGCGAATGGGACGTGCTGACCTATCTAGCCAGCCAAGAGGGATTCATCGCCCTCATGAAGGGTCGCACACTCATTTTCGCCCCGTCCCCGTTCGCGGAGCAGCCCCAGGACCTTTATGTCATCGACTGGTCGATGGAAGCCGGCATACCCCGTTTGAACGGCAAGAACCTGTCCTTCTCGCGGTCGTTGACCGTTGCGAAAGGGGTCACGGTCACGGCATCTAGCTTCCAGACTAAGCACAAAAAGGCAGTTACTGCCGCCTACCCTTCGGGTGCTCGGTCTGTAGGCACCGGCCGCGCTACAGCCGTTGGCGGCACAACGCAGAACTACAAGTTGCGCCTTCCTCCAAACAAATCCGTCGTAGAAGTCGAAGCTGCCGCTAAAAAGCGGTACCTGGAAATCATTCAGCACGAGATGAAGCTGACTCTCGACGGTCCGGCAGACCATTCGCTAGACATTCAAACGGCTATTAAAGTGCAGGGCACTGGAACGGCCTTTGACCAGGTGTACTACCCCGACGCCATAGTTTGGAACATGAACATGGATTCGGGCTACACGATGAATGTGCGCGCAAAGAACATCGCACCGGAAAACACGCCGAACCTCTAATGCGACAGCTACTCAACGCTATGAACGAGCGCGCCCAGCGCGCTCTTGACCGAAAGGCGACCAGCACGCCAGGCATCGTCACGTCTTACAACCCCAACACGTACAGCGTGAAAGTCACCTTGCAGCCGGAGGGCACCGAGACAGGCTGGCTGCCGCTCCTGTCGCAGCAGGTCGGAAATGGCTTCGGCATCTACTGCCCGCCCAACCCTGGCGACCTGGTACACATCCTGTTCAGTGATGGCGAAATCGAGGCCGGCGTGGCGGTCGGTGCGTACTACAACAATGAGGACGTGCCGCTTCCTGTCCCTGCTGGTGAAGTTTGGCTGGTGCACAAATCTGGCGCCTACATCAAGCTCGATACTGATGGCCAGGTGCTCGTGCAGGACAAATCGGGCAGCACGGTAACGATGCACGGGGACGGCACCGGCACGATGTCCTTCGCCGGAGGCCTGACTATTAACGCCAACACGCAGCTGAACGGCGACCTGCGCGTCTCGGGCAACGTATCCGACCTGAACACGGCCCACGGCACCCTGGCTGACCTGCGCAACACCTACGACGGCCACCACCACAGCGTACCTAACGCCAAGGCCGGCACTGACACGCTCACGTCCAACACGCCACAGGAGACTCTGTAATGTTCGAACTCTCCCATTTGGTCGGCGCCGACCTCACCCTGTCGAACCTGGGCGATGTCGAGCTCTCGACGAGCCTGGAACGCAGCCAGCAGCGCATCCTGCGCCGGCTGATGACGAATCCTGGTGATTATGTTTTCCACCCAGAGTACGGCGCGGGGCTGCCGCAGTTCATCGGCCGTCCACTCAAAATCGCCGAGGTACGAGCCGTCATCCGTTCGCAGATGCTGCTTGAGGAGAGCGTATCTAGCACGCCTGAGCCCCAGATTGCCGTTGTCGCTATACCGGAAGGGCTCAGTGTTTCGATTCGATACACCGACGCCAACACAGGTGCGCTTGCCGCCCTGTCCTTCAACGTCACGAATTGAGCGCAAATGGCACTGAAAACGAAACCATTCACCCAGCTGGTAAATGAGGCTGCTACCGCGGCCCAGGGCTACGCACGTCAGGCGCTCGACATGAGCGTCGGTTCGGTGCTCCGGGCTGTGTTCGAAGCCAGTGCCGCAACTGTCCTCTGGCTGCAAAGCCTCATCCTGCAGCTGCTCTCCACTACCCGCGCATCGACGTCGTCGGGCACGGACCTGGACAGCTGGATGTTGGACTTCAGCCTAACGCGTTTGGCGGCGATTCAAGCTACCGGTCAGGTTTCCTTTTCGCGCTACACCGCGACTGCCGAAGCCGTGGTCCCGGTCGGCACGCTGATTCAAACCGCCGACGGCACGCAACGTTACGCTGTTGTGGCCGATACGGCTCTCTCGCACTACGTCCCGGCGCGCAACGCGTACGTGCTGCCGGTGGGCCTCACCTCCGCCGTAGTTGCAATCCAAGCTAGCACTGCAGGGAGCCTCGGCAATGCCATCGCTGGCGCTATCTCCGTCATCGGCCAATCCCTGCCAGGCATCGACACTGTTACGAACCCGATGGGCCTGACGAACGGCTCTGACGCCGAGTCGGACGAGGCATTCCGCGCCCGCTTCAAGGATTATCTTCAGTCGTTGTCGAAAGCCACGAAGGGTGCCATTGGCTACGCAATCTCGAGCTATCGCGAGGGCCTGACGTACACCTTGACCGAAAACCAGAATCCAGACGGTTCGGAGCACTTGGGATTTTTCTTCGTGGTTGTCGACGACGGCAGCGGCTCGCCTTCGGATACGCTCCTGGCCGGCGTCTACAACGCCATCGACGCGGTACGCGCCGTGACAGTGTCGTTCGCCGTGTTCCGTCCGGATATCGAAATGGCCGACGTTGGACTGTCGATTACGACGCAACCAGGATATGACCACACGACGCTAGTTGGCATCGTGCAGCAAGCCGTCTCCGACTACGTGAACTCACTGCCGCTCGGTGCGAGCCTGAACGTCTCCCGCATCGCCCAGGTGGCTTATGACGCCACCGAGGGCATTGCCAACGTTACCGGTATAACTATCAACGGCCTGATGACCGACCTGGAGGCTACGCCCGAACAAGTCATCAAGGCCAATTCCGTGAGCGTGGCATAAATGGCTACGATGTTCGAACGCATCAAGCGCTTGTTGCCGGTCCATGCCTGGTTCACGGACAACACGCCCATTCTGGATGCCCTCATTGCCGGCATTGCGTCCGGCCTGGAGTACGTTAAAGGGCTGTACGACTACGCCAAGCTCCAGACGCGAATTTTGACCGCTACGGACGGCTGGCTCGACCTCATTGCCGCGGACCTGTTCGGCCAGTCCCTTGCTCGCAAAGCTAGCCAAACAGACGCGTCCTTCCGCGCTGAAATACTGGCTAGCCTGTTTCTGGAAAAAGCGACGCGTCGCTCCCTGGCTGGCGTTATCAAAGCGCTTACTGGTCGTGAGCCGGTCATCTGCGAGCCTACCCGCCCCCTCGATACCGGTGCCTACGGCGTCGGCATCTGCGGCTATGGCCTGGCAGGCGCCTACGGCTCGATTTCAACGCCCTGGCAGACGTTCGTGACGGTGTATCGGCCTGCGGGCACCGGCGTCCCGTTCGTGGCTGGCTACGGCGTTCCGGTGGGTGGCTATGCCGCACCTTCGCAGCTTGAGTACGCGCCGGCAGCGACTGCATTGAGCCAGATTACGGACGCAGATATTTTCCGGGCCATCGACGTATCAAAACCCGCAGGCACAATCGTATGGGTGCAGTTTGCTGGCCAGGTAATGCCTCCTTCGGACGAACCGCCGCCAGCAGCTCCGGAGCCACTGCTGCTCGACGGAACCTGGCGCCTGGACGGTAACTACACTCTGAAAGGAGTTCGCTAAATGTCCAATTTCGACGGCACTATCACATCCGACCCGGCCTGGGTCGACATCCCGCGGCTGAGCACGACCTGCCAGGCGTTAGGCGGCCCGGGCGGGCCTATGAACGCTCAAGCGACCGCGATTGCAGCCCGCCTGGGCTTCCTCGCTGATGCTATCGCTGCTATCAATGCTGGCGCCCAGCTTTACACCGGCTCAGGAGCACCGGCTGACACCCTTGGCGACAACGGCGACCTGTACATCGACCCCGCGGCCGGCATGCTCTATGGCCCAAAGGCAGCAGGCTCTTGGGCGGCAGGCACATCGCTTGCAGGTCCGCCTGGCGCTGTTGGCCCCGCTGGCGGCTTCACGAATGTCGTTTCGTTCGAAGCTGCTGGCTCCACAAACTGGGTCGTACCTGCTGGTGTCTACAAAATTATGGTCGAGGCCTGGGGTGGCGGCCAGGGGGGCGCCAAGCAAGGCAACAGTGCATCGAAAGGCGGCGATGGTGGCTCGTACGGCAAAGCGCTCCTGAATGTCACGCCTGGCGACACCATTGTTGTCCTCATCGGAGCTGGCGGTCTCGGCGTGCAGTACCCGGGTCCGGACAGCACTACGGGTGCACCGGGTGGCCGTACTTCCGTGGCGAAGCTCGGGGGCGGCTATGGCCTGGTACAGAACTCTATTGGCCAAGACCCGTTCGCTGTAAGCGGTGGCACTCTGGTCGAGAGCATCCTGGGTGAGCGTATGCCGGGTGCAGCGCTATACGAAAAAGGCGGCTCCGCTCCAAATGGAGGCTTCGGCGGTACCCAATTCAGCACGACTGCAGGATTCCCTGGCGGCGGTGGCTGGGGTTCCTCTAGCTCGTCAACTTCCGGCCAAGCCGGTGCCCGGGGCAAAGCCCTTATTTGGTACTAACACGCGAGAACAATAATGGACCGTATTCAAGTCTTCCCGGGCGCTATCCCGCTCGAAACCGACCTCCTCAAAACCAACAAAAATATGATGATGGCTGTTGGTCGGCTGGCTGAGAGCATCATCGGCACTGAGACCCAGTTCTCCGGACTGGCCGTCTCGCCGACACCGGTGCCCAGCCTGGCTGTCGTTGTCAGCCCTGGCACCATCTACGCGCGCACGTCTGCTGATGCGAGTGCCTACAGCAGCCTGCCGGCTGACCCGACCCAAGTCATGAAGCAAGGCGCGCTGGCGACTGCTGTGACGCTGGCCGTGGCTGCTCCGACAACGTCTGGCTATGCAGTCGACTACCTCATTCAAGTGGCGCTGACAGAAGTCGACGTCGATGGTGCGGTACTCCCGTACTACAACGCGTCCAACCCGTCTCAGGCCTTCGCTGGCCCAGGCAACAGCGGCGCTGCTCAGCCGACCTCGCGCAAGTGCATCGCAGTCGTGCAGGCTGTCGCCGGCGCTCCGGCTCCTGCTGGTTCGCAGACTCCACCAGCCCCGACCGCCGGTGCCGTGCCAGTAGCTGTCGTAACCGTGAGTTTTGGTGACATTGCGGTGCTGTCGGGTGCCATTCGCGTCGCTCCTGGTGCGCCGGCCATCCAGCGTGCAGCAGGGCTGGCACCTCTCGAGAGCCCTCATTTCACCGGCACTCCGACAGTTCCGAACGTGGCCAGCGGCGACGCAAGCACGAAAGCAGCGAACACAAAATTCGTGCACGATGCAGTAGCCGATGCCACGGCCGGCATGGCGACCGGCGCCGATGTCACGACTGCCGTCGACAATGCACTGGCGACCGGATTCGATGCTTCGCTGGCCGTGAACGGCTATCAGAAGCTGCCAAGCGGGCTCATCATGCAATGGGGCTTTTACACCGGAAATACCGATGTTGCGGTGGTGCCGTTTCCCATTCAATTCCCGCACGCCTGCCTCAACGTTCAAGCTGTTGGCGGAAGCTCTGCGACCGGCTCGCAAGAGAACGTAAAGGCTACCAATCTCACGACAGCGAGTTTCACCATTCGAGCGTATGGCTTGGAGCGCCCCGCGTATTGGTTTGCAGTAGGCTTCTAAGCAAATCGGTCCTTCGGGGCCGATTTTTTATACATTTTGCATGGAGGCATTGACGCCAGGAACCGCGTTGTGTTTACAATAACAACTCAGCAGTTATCGAACAGGCAATCTTGGAATACACGACTCGAGTTCTCCGCGTTCGCATCAAAGACCGCCACGCTAAACAGCTGCGTGAGCTGTCTGAGGAAGTGAACCTGGTATGGAACTACACCCAGGAGTTAGCCCTTCGAGTGCTCGAGCGAGAGCGGCGGTTCATGACTGCATTCGATGTGCAGCCGTACGTCCGCGGCGCCGGGAAAGCCGGCATGAAGCTGCACAGCCACAGCATCCAAGGTGTCTACGAAGAGTACATTCGCCGGCGCTACCACGCGAAGAAGACCAAACTGCGTTGGCGCGTATCCGCTGGCCGGCGCCGCAGTCTGGGCTGGATTCCCTACAAAACGAAGGGAGTGCGCGTTCGGGCGGGCAAGCTTTTCCTGGCCGGCGTGGAAGGCCCTGTTGGCGTGTGGGACAGCTATGGCCTGTCGAACTACGACATCCACGGCGGGAATGTCTCGGAGGACGCACGCGGCCGGTGGTACGCCAATCTTTGCGTCAGACTGCCCTATGTTGCTAGCAAAGCTATGGAAGCTCGCGAGGCAATCGGCATCGACCTTGGGCTGAAAGATTTGGCGGTGCTGTCGAATGGTGAGAGCATTGAAATCAGGCGGTTCTACCAAGCGATTGAGCCAAAGTTGGCCGTGGCGCAGCGGGCACGGAAGAAGGACCGCACTCGAGCGCTCAACGCGAAGGCGTCGAACCAGCGGCGGGACTACCTGCACAAAATCAGTTCAGACTTAGTGCGAAGGTACGGTGAGATTTATGTGGGCGATGTAGATGCCTCGAAGCTGCAGAAAACCCGGTTGGCAAAGGCTGTGAGCAATGCTGGCTGGAGTGCATTACGAACCATGTTGCAGTACAAGTGCGATTTCGCCGGCGCGCGGTTCGAAGTAGTAGACGAAAAATACACAACCCGAGCATGCTCAGGCTGCGGAAGCTGTAGTGGTCCGCAAGGCCTGGCAGGACTCGGAATAAGAGAGTGGGTCTGTCCAGACTGCGGAATGCGCCATGAAAGAGACGTCAACGCCGCAACGAACATTCTCGCGCGCGGGCATGCGCGCCTTGTAGAAGGAAGCCCCGCTAGCGCGGGGCGGATGCCAACCTGGCAGGTATAGCAGCAGGCTTAGTGGCAGTTCATCTCTGCGATGCACTGCCGGTGATAGTCAGATTTGCACAGCTCGAGCATGTGCAATTCATAGTCCGTGAGCCGGTCGCGAACGTCGACCGGCTGCTCGTGCTGCCAGCCCATCGCGACAATGAACGCCGCAGCGTTTTCGAGGGTCGAACATGAGGTCTTATAGCCGTCAGGGGCGATGACGTAGTAAGGACCTTCACAGCCAATGCCCCAGCTGAGAGCGTTGGCATTGGTGGTACCGAGAATGCAGTTTCGTACGTTCATATGTCCTCTCGAGAGTAGTTAGTTCAGTGCTTTGCGTGGGCGGCCGCGGCCCTGCTTTGCGGGTATTACGAGCTTTGCAAATGCTGGTTTCGGCTGAATGAATTTATGGACTACGGCTTCATCCCACAGCAGCTTGCGGCCCAGCTGCACGGGTTGCGGCAACAGGCCTTTGCCCATATAGGCTGTAATTGTTCGAACAGACACTCGCAGCATGTCCGCCAGCTCACTCTTCGTCATGTACCTCATATCCTCGGGCTCCGCACACCTAAAACCGGTGTAGAACCCGAGTTTTATTTCTTCCTAATCTTGCCGAATACCTGGTCCATCGTTGAGGGGGAATCGCTCGCAGCCGGCAGGCGCGATTCGAGCGACCGGTCTGAACAGAGCAGCTCGAGCGCCTCAGTCAGCTCCTCGGCTACCCCCGGTTGTGCAAGTCCTTGCCAGGCGTTCGTGGGGGCTACGACGAGGTGCCGCCGGGCCTCGTGCCAGTCCTCGCGGTCGTCATCGAGCGCGAGCCAGCGGTCGGCGCCACGTTCGGCAGCGTCGTCGGTGATTGCGTCATGCCGTGAGGGCGGTGGATGCTCCAGCCGTTCGGTGTGCCAGATTGTGCCAACGACCCTGGCCCGCAGCCCTGGTGGCAGCTGCTGCAGCGTGAACTCGTAGCCCAGGGTTCGCACCCAAGCCGTTGACAACACGATTCGCACATCTGGAAACGGCAAAAGCAACAGCTCGAGCAGGAGCGCGTGCTCGAAAAGCGGGTGGTCGCTCGGCCGGCCACCGATGTAGACCCGCGGCCGCAGCGGTTCGGCTTTCGTGACGCGAACGTCGGCCGGGTGCAGCACGCCGTCGTAGTCCAAGTAGAGGATGGGATTCATGCACTTGCAATCATGGTAGCCGCTCCAGGATGGGCCGTGAGCTGTTCAGCAATGATGGTCGAACGCTGCTTCAAGTAATGTTTTTGGAGGACAGCTTGGTCACTGTGGCCAGAAAACACTGTAACAGTTGCCAGAGGCACCTGGAGCAGTTCGACTAAGCGAGAGATGCCCTCGCGGCGTAGGTCGTGCAAGCGAAGGTCGGTCAGGCCGGCGCGGTCAGCGCACCTACGCAGGGCTTGGCTGATACCGCTTGGCGTGATTTGGAAGATTTTTCCACTCTCTTTCGGCCCAAGCTTGCGCAGAATCGCGATAGCTGGGGGCAAAAGTGGGATTTGACGCCCATGCGTCTTCGTCTTCTTGCGATGACCAGGCGCCCGCAGTCCCATGATTTTCTTGTCGAAATCAACATCCTCCCAGCGCAGCGAACAAACCTCGCTTCGCCGAAGCGTAGTCATGACAGCCAGACGCACGAACGCTTGCAGCTGCGGGTCATCTAGTTCGCGCACCAAGGCTGCAAGGCCGTCATCGTCGACGCGGACTTCCCGTGCGTCTGATTTCTCAGGCAGGGGCATATCCATGATGTGCTGGGAGGCCAGCCACGCGCCGTGGAGATGCATAAGGCTGTGAGCGCGGAAATACGCCGTCAACGCGCGGCGAAACAGTACGAGCTCATGTCGAACTGTTTGCGATGCAACCGGTTTGATGACAGTAGGTGGCAGAGGCTGGCCGGCACGCCTTAGCTTGTACCGTTGCTGCTTCGTCAGCGTCGGGTCTGAGACACGGCCTGACCCAAGCTTGCCGGCTTGGCGCTCGTCTTTCCAGGTCTCGAGGACGTCATAGCTGAGCTGGCCGAGCGTATAGCAGCCGAACCATTCTTCCAGACGCTTGAGCCTTGATTTATCGGATGCAGCGCCAGCAAGCTTCGGTAGCTCCCGGATGCGGTAGTTCTCGAGCACGTCGCTAATGCAGATGCTAGAGGGATGCCAACCGGGCTCGATTACTGGTCCCGAGGGCGGTTGCTCTGGCTTCCGGCTAGACTTTTGCTCGAGCAGCTCGACGCGGCGACGGCGAGCCCAATTGAGACCTTTATCGTACTGGTCGAGGTCGACGGTGAGATGGTCTTTAGGAAAGGGAGAGACTTCGACGGTGAACCGCAGCGAGCCACTGCGACCTTCGACATAGATGTTGCGCTCAACTGTACCGCTATGCTTGACCTTCATGCTGAACTCCTGACCTGTAGAGTCAAGTGTTACAACACGGGTTTATATTTCTCCCCAAATTTTCGAGGATTTCTCCCCAAAAGATTTTCCCAAAATAGTAGCTTGTTGATTCTAAAGGGAAATTTGGCGCGGCTGGACAGAATCGAACTGTCGACCCTTGGCTTCGGAGGCCAATACTCTATCCACTGAGCTACAGCCGCGCTGGGGGAAGCGATGCGAAGGATACAGTCTTTCCCGTGCGTCGTCTATGGCAACCGTCCGCTCCAGTGGGAAATTGCGTTTCCACCAAGTGTCTTTGGGTCTATAATCGCCCGGCAGCATTGCATATAAATAAGTATTTCACGTATTCCGCAGGGCAGAAGCAGGTTTTTTTAATTTGTATTAAGGAAATCATGAGCGACGCGCACAACGAACACCAATCCTTCATCCGGACTCCCAAGCAACTGGTCATCGCAGTGGCTGGTTTTTTCCTGGTCATCGTCATCGGCATCATCCTGCTGGTGATCTTTGCCACCAACAAGCCCCTGGGTGGCGCCGGGTCCGAAAGCCAGAGCGCGCAAGCCGTCGCGTCGCGCGTGCGCCCCGTGGCCGAGGAAGGGTTTGCGTTCAAGGACGTGAACGCGCCCAAGGTCCTGCAATCGGGCCAGGCCGTGTATAACGCCACCTGCGTCGCCTGCCACGGCTCGGGCGCGGCCGGCGCACCGAATGCCGGCGACGCCGGCGCATGGGGTGCCCGTATCGCCCAGGGCTACGACACCCTCGTCCAGCACGCCGTGCAAGGCATCCGCGCCATGCCGGCCAAGGGCGGCAATCCCGATCTCGACGACATCGAAGTCGCCCGCGCGGTGGTCTACATGACCAACCAGTCGGGCGCCAAATTCAAGGAACCGGAAGCGCCGGCGGCAGGCGCCCAGGCGCCGGCCCAGGCCGCGGCTGCACCGGCAGCGTCCGCAGCGCCGGCGCCGGCACCGGCCCAGCCGGCCGCGACGCCCGGTACGCCACCGACGGCAGGCGCGATCGCGACCCCGGCCGTGGCCGGGAACAACGACGCCGGCAAGGCTCTGTTCAATACGGCCTGCACGGCCTGCCACACCGCGGGGATCGCAGGCGCGCCCAAGGTCGGCGACAAGGCCGCGTGGGCACCGCGCATCGCGCAAGGCACCAATACGCTGTACGAGCATGCCATCAAGGGCTTCCAGGGCAAGGCCGGTGTGATGCCGCCGAAAGGCGGTTCCACGGCGCCCGACGCCGACGTGAAAGCTGCCGTGGACTACATGGTCGCCGCGGCGAAATAAGCCGAAAGAGCTGAAAAACCGTCCCACGGGACGGTTTTTTTTCATCGATCAGAAAAGGAATCGACGTGTCACTGTTGTACATCCCTGTCACCCGCAAGCCGGTATCCTCCCTTGCACTCGCAACGACACTGCTGGCCGCGGCCGGCACCGCAGGCGCGGCCACGCTGTCGGTGGGTCCGGGCAAGACCTTTGTCGCTCCGTGCCCGGCCTTCGCAGCTGCCAAGGATGGCGACACCATCGAGATCGTCGGCGACTGGACCTACAACGGCGACACCTGTGCGATCGCACGCAGCAACCTGACCATCCGCGGCGTAAAGGGCCGTCCGGTCATCGACGCCGCCGGCCAACAGTTCGGCAACAAGGGCACCTGGGTCGTCACGGGCAATAACATCACGGTCGAGAACGTCGAGATGCTGGGCGCGAAAGTCAGGGATCGCAATGGCGCGGCGCTCCGTCTCGAAGGCACGAATTTCACGCTGCGCCAGGCTTTTATCCACGACAACGAGAACGGCATCCTGATGGGTGCGAACCGCAACAGCAATGTCGTGATCGAGCACAGCGAATTCGGCCACAACGGCGGAGGCGACGGCCAGACGCACAATCTCTACATCGGTAACGTCAAAAGCCTGACTTTCCGCTACAACTATTCGCACGACGCGAACATCGGGCACAACCTCAAGTCGCGCGCCATGTTCAACATGATCGCGTACAACCGCTTCTCGAGCACGCCCCCGGGCAAGCCCGGCAGTACAGCGAGCGGCAAGCCCTCGTACGAAATCGACCTGCCGAGCGCCGGTACGTCCTACCTCATCGGCAACGTGATCGAACAGCCGGCCATCAACGACAATCCGAACATCGTGGCCTACGGCGAAGAAGGGGCGACGAATCCCGGCCAGGATCTGTATGTCATCAATAACACCTTCCTGAATGACTTCAACAGCGGCACGTTCCTGTTCATCAGCGGCAAGGTGTCGACCCCTGCCCTGATCCAGAACAATGTTTTTGCCGGTCCCGGCACCGTGAGCACGCAAGCCGGCGCCATCCAGAAAGACAACCGCCGCCTGGAAAAGCCGGGTTTTATCGACCGTGCCGGTCTCACGTTGCGGCCACTGGTGAATGACATCGTGTTGAAGGCGGGGCCGCCAGCGGACCCGTGGACGAGCGGCGCCGACCTGAAAGACGCCGTATCGAAAGCCCGCGGGGACAACGCCGCCAGCCGCTGAGGCGGCCGAGCGGTTGCCGCCGCAGTGACGCTTATACGCAACAGTTCGCGTCCATCTGCGTCTTTTCCGCTGATTTTCGTCAAAAAAACGAATTTTGAGGTTTTATGCCTAAAAGCTAAGACCTCTTGTAATTTTTTAACTATTGGTTTGTTGATTTCAAAACTCGACGTTTCATAGTGAGAATAAAAGTTGGGTTGAGGAAACACAAAGATCCTTATGCCGAATAAAATGTTCAAGATGTCATCAAGGTGGAATTTTTGACATGAATAATCGCGAACAAGGTATCCATCGTTTTGTTCCAGGTCTTTTTAGTTGAGCAATTGTCGTTACATGCCGTTACAAAGCACGGGTGGGAAACCTCGTATTCTGCATCTTGCCCTTGGGAATTACTTCCCGCACAGAAACTTTACGAGGACTCTCATGCACACTTTGCGTAACCAATCACTCCTGGCTGCCACCATTCTGATGGCCTGCGCGGGTGTGACCTCCGCGTCCGCAGCCACCCTGTCGGTCGGCCCGGGCAAAACCTATGCGAAACCCTGCGCCGCCATCGCCGTTGCCAAGGATGGCGACGTCATCGAAATCGCCGGCAACACCACTTATAGCCGCGACGTCTGCAACATCAACCGCCACAACCTGACCATCCGCGGTGTCAATGGCCGTCCGAAGATCGACGCGGCCGGCAAGAATGCCGGCGGCAAGGGTATCTGGGTCGTCAACGGTAACAACCTGACGGTCGATAACGTCGAAATGTATGGCGCGACGGTACTCGATGCCAACGGCGCCGCTATGCGCCTGCAGGGCACGGGTTTCACGTTGCGTAATTCGTTCATTCACGACAACGAAAACGGCATCCTGGCGAATCCCAACGTCAATAGCGACATCCTGATCGAGTACACCGAGTTCGGTCACAACGGCTTTGGCGACGGACAGTCGCACAACCTGTATATCGGCCACGTGAAGAGCCTCACGTTCCGCTACAACTATTCGCACGATGCGAACGTCGGTCACAACCTGAAGTCGCGTGCCGATACGAACATGATCGCGTACAGCCGCTTCTCGAGCACGGCGCCGGGCGAGACGGGCAGCACCGCGTCCGGCCAGCCGTCGTACGAAATCGACCTGCCGAATGCCGGTACCTCCTACATCATCGGCAATATCATCGAGCAACCGGCTGCCAACCAGAACCCGGGTATGGTGGCCTATGGCGAAGAAGGCGCGGTCAACGCCGGCAGCGACCTGTACGTCATCAACAACACGTTCCTGAATGACTACGGTGATGGCACGTTCCTGTTTGTCAGCGGCAGGGTTCCGACGCCGGCGGTGATTCAGAACAACATTTTCAGCGGCATCGGTACCCTCAGCACCCAGGCCAGCTCGATCCTGAAGTCCAACTACCGTTCGGTATCGCCGGGCTTCGTCGACCGTGCGAAATGGGATCTGCACCCGACCGGCAGTGCACTGGTGATCAATGCCGCTACGGATCCGGGTGTGTCGGCCAAGGGCGTCTCGCTGGTTCCGGTCGCACAATATAAAGGCAATGCATCCGGCGAAGCACGTCCGGTAGTGGGCCAGCTGGACATCGGCGCGTACGAAGCGACGGGCGATGCCGCGAACGTCGCGGCCGTCACCTGGACCGCATGCGGTAACGAAAATTCGACCTGCTCGTTCAGCGGTACCCGAGAAGTCCGCTACGGCGCCAACGGCACCTATACGACCAAAATGGTCACCGGCTCGACTCCGTGTACCAGTGCCGTGTTCGGCGATCCGATCCGCGGCGTCGCCAAGACGTGCAGCTATTCCAGCACGGTATCGACCTCGACCGCGGCCGCCGCCCCGGCGTGGATTCCCTGCGCCGGCGAGAACAGCCCCTGCATCTTCACCGGCACCCGCGAAGTCCGTTTCGGCGCCGGTACGTCGTATGTGACCAAGACCTTCACCGGTACCGTCATCTGCTGGCCCAAATCGTTCGGCAGCGACCCGGCCAAGGGCGTGCTGAAGAATTGCAGCTACAACAGCAACACGATTGCGACGTCGGGTTCGACGCCGACGCCGGCACCTACGGCACCGGCTCCGTCCGACGCGGGCTGGACAGCGTGCGCGGTTGAAGGCGGTGTCTGCTCGGTAACGGGTACGCATCAGGTCCGTTATGGTGCCAACGGCATGTACACGACCAAGACTGTGACCGGTCCGGTTGCCTGCACGAATGCAGTCTTTGGTGATCCGGCGTACAGGCAAACCAAGTCCTGCAGCTACAAGTAATTCTTCGGGAGCTCTTCCCGTCCGAAAAACGCGGCCTCGTGCCGCGTTTTTTTATGGCCGTGTTCGCGGTAGTCATGTGCACTTCAATTCGTTGCAGAGGTCCTCTGCATCGTCGAGTTGACTCATGAGGAGTGACGATGCGCAGCCTGTCGTTCGTCGAATTGTTCGCCATGTTGCCGGCGGCCGCGTTGTCTGCCGCCGCCGTGGCCCGGCTGCGAGAATGGATCGCGAGCATGGCGCCCCCCGCCGAGTGCATCGCGCTCATCGAACAGGCGGCGGCAGTACGGCCGTGTCCGCACTGCAGCTGCGGCCAGTCCAGGCTAGTGGACTGCAGCGCTTCCGCAGTCTCGGCTGCCGTCGCAGTCACAACGTGTTGACGGGCACCCGTACCGTGTTGTATGAGCCCACATTTTGTGGCGCGAAAGCGGCATTAATTGTCCGCAATTACTCCTAAACTAACATTTTCTCGAAAAATAGTTTCCAGACCTGAACTTTTTCTGTACATTTCCCGGAGATGTTGTTCACCGGCACCAATTTTTCTCAGAAAAAAGTGCAGCGTGAGCGCAACATCGGCTTGATTTTGAGAATTTTTTTTCGAAATCATTTCGACAACAGGCGCCAACCAGACTCTTAACAGAGAGACATAAGCGTTGCCATTTTTGCTCTGTCGATAAATTTTCCACCGGAAATTAAATTCCATAGGGAAAAACTCGAAAAAGTGGGTTTCAAACGTCCCTTTTGTTGTTCCGTATGCTAGAAAAAGTGCTTAGAAAATGATCTTTCACTCTACTGAATTAGGCTAAAAGGAACATTAATTAGCCTTTTTTCATGATTGCTGTTCCGTTATTTTTGGTTACACTTCGTTACAAACCGTCGATCTCAAACCTCGTATTCTGCAACTTTCCAGCAGGCACAACTGCTGACAGGCAATCGCTTACGAGGACATCGACATGCAACAAACCGCATCGCGCAACACCCAATTCTCCGCTTCGCACCTGGCTGCTGCCGTCCTGATGGCGTTCGCAGGTGTATCCGCTGCATCCGCAGCCACGCTGTCGGTTGGCCCGGGCAAGACCTACGCCAAGCCGTGCGCTGCGATCGCCGCCGCCGCCGATGGCGACGTCATCGAAATCACCGGCAACACCACGTATAGCGGCGACGTCTGCTACATCATGCGTAACAACCTGACCATCCGCGGCGTGAACGGCCGTCCGAAGATCGATGCGGCCGGCAAGAACGCCGGCGGCAAAGGCATCTGGGTCGTCGACGGTGCCAACCTGACCGTGGACAACGTCGAAATGTACGGCGCCAAAGTGCCCGACGCGAACGGCGCTGCCTTCCGCCTCGAAGCGGCCGGTTTCACGCTGCGTAACTCCTTCCTCCACGACAACCAGAACGGTATCCTGGCGAACGCCAACGCGAACAGCGACGTGGTGATCGAGAACACCGAATTCGGCCACAACGGCGCAGGCGACGGCCAGTCGCACAACCTGTACATCGGTCACGTGAAGAGCCTGACTTTCCGTTACAACTTCTCGCACGACGCCAACGTCGGCCACAACCTGAAGTCGCGTGCGGATACCAACCTGATCGCGTACAACCGCTTCTCGAGCCTGAACCCGGGCGAGACGGGCAGCACCGCGGCCGGCAAGCCGTCGTACGAGATCGACCTGCCGAACGCCGGTACGTCCTACGTCATCGGTAACATCATCCAGCAACCGGCATCGAACTCGAACTCGGCGATGCTGGCTTACGGTGAAGAAGGTGCCGTGAACGCCGGCAGCGACCTGTACGTGATCAACAATACGTTCCTGAACGATATGGGCAGCGGCGGTACGTTCATGTTTGTCAGCGGCAAGGTGCCGACCCCGGCGATTGCACAGAACAACATCTATGCCGGCGTGGGTACGTTCAGCACCCAGGCATCGACGGTCGACAAGACGAACTACCGTTCGGCCTCGCCGAGTTTCGCAAACCGCGCCGCGTACGACCTGCATCCGGTCGGCAGCGCGCTGGTGATCGATGCCGGCTCGGATCCGGGCGTGTCGGCCAAGGGCGTGTCGCTGAAGGCTGTTGCGCAATACAAGCATGTCGCCGCCGGCGAAGCACGTCCGGTGGTCGGCCAGATCGACATCGGCGCGTACGAATCGCTGACCGCACCGACGACGACGACGACGTCCTGGACGGGCTGCGCCAGCGAAGGTGGGACCTGCTCGTTCAGCGGCACCCGTGAAGTCCGCTTCGGCGCGAACGGTGTGTTCACGTCGAAGATGATCACCGCCTCGACCCCGTGCACGACCGCCGTCTTCGGCGATCCGATCCGCGGCGTTGCCAAGTCGTGCAGCTACGCCGGCACGGGCACGACGACCACGGACACCAGCACGCCGACCTTCACGGCCTGCGCCAGCGAGAACGGCACCTGCTCGTTCACCGGCAAGCGTGAAGTCCGCTACGGCACCAGCACGATCTACACCTCGAAGGTCGTGACCGGTCCGGTGGCCTGCACCAGCGCCGTGTTCGGCGACCCGGCACGCGGCCAGGTCAAGTCGTGCTCCTACTCGAGCGTGACGCAGTAACCGCTTCCCCCGCACCATGAAAAAAGGCCGCTCGCAGCGGCCTTTTTCTATTGCGCCACGCGCCGCTCGGCGAATACCGCCCGCTTGGAGATCACGAAGTTGAACATCAGCGCCACCGCCGACCCGGCCACGACGCCGAGGAACAGGTTCAGCGTGCTGTGGTCGGTGAACCAGAGCCAGGCCTGGTAGACGGCCACGTTGATGAAGCCGCCCACGCCCGTGAACGCCAGATATTGCAGCCACTCGCGCACGGACCCGGCGTCCTGCTTCACGAACGTGAAATGGCGGTTGACCTTCCACGTAACCGTGGCGGCCACGAGGAACGACACGATGCGTCCGCTCGTGGGGCCGAGCCCCAGGCCCTTGACGACGGCGTACAGGACACCGAAATCGGTCACGAAACCGAGGGCGCCGACGAGACAGAAACGGAAGAACTGCTTCAAGCCTTTTTCTCGCGCGTAGCCCCGACCGACGGCATGGTCAGGTAAGCCAGGCGCTTCATCTCGCGCCGGCCATGGGTGACGGTGTCGAGCACGAGGCCGCAGGTGAGTGCCAGGAAGGCCAGCAGCATCATGCTGGCGGCCAGCACGGCGGTCGGCAGGCGCGGCACCAGGCCCGTCTCGAAATAGGTCACGATCACGGGGATCGACAGGCCGATCGACACCAGCGCCAGCAGCCCGAACAGGATCGAGAAGAACAGCAGCGGCCGCTCGTTCTTGAACAGCTTCGTGATCATCAGCAGAATGCGGAAACCGTCGCGGTACGTCGACAGCTTGCTGGTGGATCCTTCCAGGCGCGCGCCGTACGGCGTGTCCAGTTCGCCGATCGGCATGCGCAGCTGCAGCGCGTGCACAGTGAGCTCGGTCTCGGTCTCGAAGCCGTTCGACAGGGCCGGGAACGATTTCACGTAGCGGCGCGAGAACACGCGGTAGCCCGACAGGATGTCGGTGAAGCGGTTGCCGAACAGGTTCGCGACGAAGCCCGTGAACAGGGCATTGCCGAAGCGGTGGCCGGCGCGATAGGCCGCTTCCTCGGAATCGACGCGGCAGCCGACGACCATGTCCAGGTTTTCCTCGACGAGCTTGGCGATCAGTGCGGGAGCGCTCGCGGCGTCATAGGTGATGTCGCCGTCGCACATCAGGTAGATGTCGGCGTCGATGTCGGCGAACATGCGGCGCACGACGTTGCCCTTGCCCTGCAGGGTTTCGGAACGCACGATGGCGCCGGCGGCGGCGGCCACCTCGGACGTGCGGTCTTTGGAATTGTTGTCGTACACGTAGATCCGCGCCTGCGGAAGTTCGCGCCGGAAGCCTTCGACGACGGCGCCGATGGCGGCCTCCTCGTTATAGCACGGCAGGATCACCGCGATGTCGAGGCCGGCATAGGCGGCACGGGCCGCTTCGATCGGCAATACGTTGGTTTTCAGGGTGGAAGGCATGCTGCGTCCTCGCTGCGGGTGCTGTTACTGTGACGGGTGAACGGTGGTTACTGCAATTTGGTGAGCGCCGTCGCCTTGGCCGGCAAGCCCATGTTGCGGACGGCCGCGATGTCGGGCCGGCCCGGGGCGACGGCGTCGTAGACTTCGGTGACGCCCGCCCGGTACCGGTGCGGCAGGCTCTGGCCGAGGCGGAAACCGGAATCGGCGCGCGCCAGCGCCGCGCGCATCTGGGCACTGTGCGGGAACGCATCCTTGCCGCCGTCGCGCACGATGACGACGTGCTGCACGCCCAGCCGGTGCAGTTCGGCCAGCACGGCCGCCGTGTCGTGGTACTTGAGGGAATACGTGGATCCCATGAAATTCGAGTCGGCCAGCAGCTTCGACGCGCGCACGACGTAGCCGCGCAGCGCGCGGTCGTGCACGGCCATGTCGGCGATGAACCAGCCTTCGGCGGACGCGCTCCCGTCGATGACGGTCAGCACGGGTTTCGCGGCGGCCAGGCGGTCCGTCACGGCGACGATGCCGGCATCGGCCTTCGGCGCGCGCTGGACCAGGTGCACGACACCCGGCACGGCCATCACGACGGCCAGCGCGGCCAAGGCGAGGGCCGGCACAGGGGTATCTGCACGCAACTGCGCCAGCAGGCGCACGGCGCCGAGGACCGCCAGCACGACGACGGCCGGCAACGCGGGCGCCATGTAGCGGTCGACGATATCGACCGGCACCAGCGATTGCAGCAGCAAGGTCGCCAGCAGCAGGCTGATCACGGCGCTCACGATCGTCCAGCGCGCCGCATCGGCGCGGCGGGCACGGAACTCTGCCACGATGGCGTACAGGGCCAACAGGCCGCCGACGGGCGTCACGTTCCGGCTGAAGGTCTGCAAGTTGTACAGCAGCGCCTTCGTCGCATACGGCAGGCCGGCCTGGTAATTGAAACCGTCGGCGGCGATCTTTGCCGTCAGCATGTACCACGGCACGACGATGGCGGCCGCCAGCGCGGCGGCGACGTACAGCCGCACCGACAGCAGCAGTTTCCAGTTGCCCGTCAGCACGATGTGGAAGACGGGGAGGAACACGACGAGCCAGCCGTTGCCCTTGATGAGCACGGCCGTCGCGGCGAGCAGCGCGAACCCGAGCGCGCTGCCCCAGCCGGGACGCACGCTGAACGCGATCCAGACGACAGTGGCGGCGACGAGGCAGGCGGTCAGCGGCTGGTCGGCCATGAACATCACGTGGCCTTCGAGCACCAGCGGCGTCACCGCGTAGACGAGCGCGCCGGCCAGGGCGGCACGGCGGTCGGCCAGCATGGACAGCGCCGCGGCGACGCCAATCGCCGGCAATGCGGCGAACAAGATGTTGACGGCGAAAATCACCGGCAAGGTCGGCGGCAGCACGAGGAACACGAGGCCGAGGATGCCGTAATAGGCGGGCGGCCAGTGCCCGATCGAGATCTTCGGATAGTGGACGTAGAAATCGGTGGCGGCGCCCATCGGATTGCTGCCGAGATGGCGGGCGAAGTAATCCGCGACAAAATAACCGTTGAGGAAGTGCGACGGCTCATCCGCCCCGGAAAACCCGGACTGGTACGACTTCGCCATGAACACGGCCAGCACGCCGACGAGGACGGCGCACAGATAAGCCAGGCAAAGGAACCGGGATGAGGGTTTATGGAAAACCGCTTGCATGAATGTCGGGGAAAGGTCAACGATGGGACAGCGTCGCGAACTTTAGCATATTTGCAAGCTTTAAGAACATCAAGTTTGCGGTCTGTTGTATGGCGGCCGCAATGAAAAACGCCGTTCCCACATGGCGGGAACGGCGTTCGCGGCACGGGCCGGTGCTACGGCATCCTGATTACCAGATGATGACGCGCTCCTGCGGCGCCAGGTACATCTTGTCGCCCTGCTTGACCTTGAAGGCGTCGTAGAAGCCCGGCTGGTTGCGCAGCGTGCCGTTGGCGCGGAACTGGCCCGGCGAGTGCGGGTCGGTCTTCACCTGCACGATCTGCTGCTGCTCGCGCATCTTCGTGCGCCACACCTGGGCCCAGCCCATGTACAGGCGCTGTTCGCCGCTCAAGCCGTCGATCACCGGTGCCTTCTTGCCCTTCAGGGAGATCTTGTAGGCTTTATAGGCGATGGCGAGACCCGAGTTGTCGGCGATGTTCTCGCCCAGCGTCAGTTCGCCGTTCACGTGGTAGCCCTTGAGCGGCTCGAACTGGTTGTACTGGTTGACCAGCATCTTGGTCTTGGCCTCGAAATTCTTGTGGTCGGCCGGGGTCCACCAGTCGCGCAGGTTGCCGTCGCCGTCGTACTGGGCGCCTTGGTCGTCGAAGCCGTGGCTGATCTCGTGGCCGATCACGGCGCCGATGCCGCCGTAGTTCACCGCGTCGTCCGCGTTGGCGTCGAAGAACGGCGGCTGCAGGATCGCGGCCGGGAACACGATCTCGTTCATCTCCGGGTTGTAGTACGCGTTGATGGTCTGCGGCGTCATGCCCCACTCGTCGCGGTCGATCGGCTTGCCCAGCTTGTTCAGCTCGCGGTTGTATTCGACCTCGCGCGAACGCATCACGTTGCCCACCAGGTCGTCACGCGACACGACGAGCGCCGAGTAATCCTTCCACTTGTTCGGGTAGCCGATCTTCGGCGTGAACTTGGCCAGCTTGGCCTGCGCTTCTTTCTTGGTGGCCGGCGACATCCAGTCCAGCTTGTCGATGCTCTGCTTGTAGGCGACCAGCAGGTTCTTGACCAGCGCTTCCATGCGCGCCTTGCGCTCGGGCGGGAAGTACTCGCCCACGTACAGCTTGCCCAGCGACTCGCCCTGCGAACGCTCGATCGCGCCCACGCCACGCTTCCAGCGCGGTTCCTGCTCCTTCACGCCCGACAGGGTCTTGCCGTAGAAGTCGAAGCGCTCGTCGACGAAGGCCTTGTTCAGGTAGCTCGCGTACGCGTCCACCAGGTGCATCGTGAGGTAGGCCTTCCAGGTGTCCAGCGAGGTCTTGTTGGAGATCTCGGCGAAGCCCTTCAGGTAGGTCGGCTGGCTGACGATCACATAGGTCGCCTTGCCGGCGATGCCGGTGGCCTGCAGGTAGCCGTTCCAGTCGTAGTCCGGCGCGACCTTGCCCATGTCGGCCAGCGGCACCTTGTTGTAGGCCTTGATCGGGTCGCGCAGCTCGACCTTGGTCCACTGCACCTTGGCCAGTTCCGTCTCGAAGTCGACGATGGCCTTCGCGTTGGCGGCGGCGTTCTTGTCGCCGGCCAGCGCCAGCGTCTTTTCGACGTGCGTCAGGTACTTGGCCTTCGCGTCGGCCAGCTTGGCGTCGTCCGCCTTCAGGTAGTAGTCGCGGTCGGGCATGCCCAGGCCGCTCTGGTAGATGTCGGCGACGTACTTGGTCGAATCCTTGTTGTCCTGGTGGATGCCAAACTCGTACGGCACGTTCACGCCGATCTTGCCGAAGTGCGCCAGCAGCGCGGGCAGCTCGGACTTGTCCTTCAGCGCCGCGATCTTCGCCAGTTCGCTACTCAAAGGAGTGATGCCCAGCTGCTCCAGCTTCGCTTCGTCCATGAAACTGGCGTAGTAATCGCCGATGCGCTGGGCGTCGGTGCCCTTGGCCGGGTTGCCGGCAGCGGCTTTCTCGATGATGGTGCGCAGCTGCGGCAGCGTGTCGTCGCGCAGCTTGGCGAACGAGCCCCAGCTGGATTTGTCGGCCGGGATCTCGACCGTCTTCATCCACTTGCCGTTCAGGTATTCATAGAAATCGTCCTGCGGGCGGACCGCCGTCTCGATGTATTCGGTGGCGATGCCTGCCGACAGGTTCTGGCCCTTCTTGATGGCCGTGTTCTTGGCGGCGGCGCCTTCCGCCGCATGGCCGGCGTTGGCAAGCAGCGCCAGGGTCAGGGCGCTCAACAGGGTGTGCTTCTTCATCATCTCTTCATCTCCCTCGGGTTGTTATGGGTGGGATGTGGGGCCGGCGGGGGTACCGCCGGCTTCGATTATCGCTGATGGCGATCCGTTTTGTTACCAAATCGTGACGCGCTGCGCCGGCGGCAAATACATCTTGTCGCCTTCCTTCACGCCGAACGCCTCGTAGAACGCGGCCTGGTTGCGCAGTGTGCCGTTGGCGCGGAACTGGCCCGGCGAGTGCGGGTCGGTCTTCACCTGCACGATCTGCTGCGCCTCGCGCATCTTCGAGCGCCATACCTGCGCCCAGCCCATGAAGAAGCGCTGGTCGCCCGTGAGGCCGTCGATGACGGGTGCCTGCTGGCCGTGCAGCGAGATTTTATAGGCCTTGTACGCGATGGCGAGACCGGAGTTGTCGCCGATGTTCTCGCCCAGCGTGAGCGCCCCGTTCACGTGGTAGCCCGGCAGCGGCTCGAACGCGTCATACTGCTTGACCAGCATGTCGGTCTTGGCCTTGAAGCGCGCCTGGTCCTCGTGCGTCCACCAGTTGCGCAGGTTGCCCTCGCCGTCCGACTGGCTGCCCTTGTCGTCGAAGCCGTGGCCGATCTCGTGGCCGATCACGGCGCCGATGCCGCCGTAGTTCACGGCATCGTCCGCGTCCGCATCGAAGAACGGCGGCTGCAGGATCGCGGCCGGGAACACGATCTCGTTCATGCGCGAATTGTAGTAGGCGTTCACCGTCTGCGGCGTCATGCCCCACTCTTCGCGGTCGATCGGCTTGCCCAGCTTGTCGATGTTGCGGTTGTAGTCGAAGGTCGCGGCGCGCATCACGTTGCCGGCCAGGTCATCCTGCTTGATGGCCAGGCGCGCGTAGTCGCGCCACTTGTTCGGGTAGCCGATCTTCGGCGTGAACCTGGCCAGCTTGGCCTGGGCTTCCTTCTTCGTGTCCGGCCCCATCCAGTCGAGCTGGTCGATCGATTCCCGGTACGCGGCGAGGACGTTCTTGACGAGTTCCTCCATGCGCGCCTTGCGCTCCGGCGGGAAGTATTTGGCGACGTATTCGCGGCCCAGCGCCTCGCCCAGCGCGCCTTCGACGACGGACACGCCGATCTTCCAGCGCGGGCGGTTGACGTCCGCGCCGGTCAGCGTCTTGCCGTAGAAATCGAAGTCCGCGTCGACGAACGCCTTCGACAGGTAAGGTGCGTATTCGCGCAGCAGCTGCCACTGGAAATAGGCCTTGACGGTCTCGAGGTCAGTGGCGGCGAGCAGCTTGTCGAAGGCCTGCAGGTAGGTCGGCTGGCCGACGATCACATAATCGACCTTGTTGCCCACGCCGGCAGCGCCCAGCGCCGTCTTCCAATCGTAGCCCGGCGTCAGCGCGGTGAGCTGCGCCACGTCCATCCTGTTGTAGTTCTTGTTCGGGTCGCGCAGTTCGACCTTCGTCCACTGCGCCTTCGCCAGCTCGGTCTCGAACGCGACGATCGCCTTCGCCTGCGCGTCCGCATCCTTGTCGCCGGCCAGCGCCAGGATCCGCGCGACGTGCTGTTCGTACTTCGCCCTGGTCGCGGCCATCTTGGCGTCGTCCGCCTTCAGGTAGTAGTCGCGGTCCGGCATGCCGAGGCCGCCCTGGCGGATGTAGGTGGCGTACGTCGTCGACGCTTTCGCGTCCTGCGCGACACTGATGCCGTACGGCGTCGCGACGCCGATCCTGGAGAGGTGCGCGATCAGGTCGGGCACGCCCTTCTTGTCCTTCAGGGTACGAATGCGCGCCAGCTCGCCCGTCAGCGGCTTGTAGCCCAGCGTTTCCAGCTTCTTCTCGTCCATGAAGCTCGTGTACAGGTCGGCGATCTTCTGCGCGTCGGTGCCGGCTTTCTTGTGCGGCGCCTTCTGGTCCGCTTCGATGATGCCGAGGAGCTGCGGCTGCGTATCCTCGCGCAGTTTCATGAACGTGCCCCAGCTCGAACGGTCGGCGGGGATCTCGGTCGTCTTGAGCCACTTGCCGTTCAGGTAAGTGAAGAAATCGTCCTGCACGCGTACGCTCGGGTCGATGTATTGCGTGTCGATGCCGGCGCGGTCTGCCGCGGATGCCGCAGTTGCAAAAGTGGCCAGCATGGAGAGGGTCAGGGTACTGAGGAGGTGTCGTTTCACGAGGGGTTCCTTGTGTTCTGCGGTGTGGCTTGTGGCCAGCGGCGAATGTAACACGGTCCGGCATGCCGATCGTCCGGACCGTCGTGGCAACGCTACATCTTCATTTCGTAGCGGATGCCCAGCGTCGTATAGGTGCGGGTCGCCGTTGCAGCGCTTTGCACGAGGGTACCCGTGTCGACGCTGCGCGCGCTGTCGTAACTGCGCGGATCCAGATTGTTCGCGGACAGGCGCACCTGCGCGTTGGCGTTCAATTTAACCAGGCCGTAGAAGTCGAACTGGCGCTTCATGCCCGTGTACGCGGTTTCGTTGACGGTGGTCTGCACGAGGGTCGCGGGCGTCCAGTTCAAACCGCCGCCGAGCGTCAGCGGCAAGCCTTTCAGGCGCCAGTCCGCGCCCACGTTGGCCGTCTGCTTCGGCTGCTGGTCGAGGCGGTTGTTCGGGCCCGGAATGCCTTCCACGTTCGACCAGTAACGGCTGTAGTTCGAGCGCACGTCGACGTTCGGCGCGCCCGCGTAGACGTCCGTCAGCGGGAACTTCGCTTCCAGCTCGATGCCGCGCGTGCGCGCCTTGCCGATGTTGATGGGCGTGGACACCCAGCGCGGTCCGCTGGCCGTCTGCGCCAGCACCGTCGTGCGGCGCTGCAGGTCGTCGATGTTGCGCGCGAAGCCGCTGGCGGACAGGATGCCGCTCTTGCCCACGTAATGTTCGTAGGCGACGTCGATACCTGTCGCCAGTTCCGGCTTCAGGTTCGGATTGCCCGTGCGATCCGGACGCGTGGCGTCGTTGTACGTGGAGATCGTCGGCACGGCGATCAGGTCGTTCAGCCCCGGCGCTTTATAGCTGCGCGTGACGCTCGCACGGATCTGGTCTTTATCGTGGTCGGGGATGCGCCACACGCCGTGCAGCACGGGACTCCAGACCTTGGACAGGTTGCGCACCCGGTCGCTGGTGATCCGGATGCCTTCCCAGCGCAGCCCGAGATAAGTGGAAAACAGCGGCGTGACGTCCCACTCGTCCTGCACGAACGCGGCGACACGGCGCGAATCGGCCGCCAGCGACGCGCCGCCCTCGTCGAACAGCGCGGCCGAATCGCCGGCCGCCACGTGTTCCTGGCTGCGGTGGCCGCCCTCGATCTCCCAGCCGGCCGCGAACAGATGACCTTTACCCATCGGGCGCGTGTACTTGCCGCCCGTGTTCAGGCTGCCGTCGCGCGTGGCGTCGCTGTCGACATAGTGCAGCAACGGGCTGCCGGCAGCATCGAACGTGTTGCGCAACACGTCGCTGTGGCTGCGGCCACCGGCAAAGCCGAACTTCACTTCAAGCCGTGCACCGCCGTCCATGCGGTGCAGCCAGTTGCCGAAGCCGCGCACGAACGTCGAATTCGACGTCGAATCGGAACGCTGGTGCGCGTACTCCGGCGCGCTGGTGCCGATGGGTTGATCGAGCCGGCTGTCCGCGCCGCTGCGGTTGCGGTTCGCGACGAGGAACGGTTGAAAGGTCAGCGTGTCGTCGTTCGCGAGCTTGTACGCGAAACGCGGCGTGAGGAACAGCGAGTCGTTGACGCCGCCGCCTTCGTCGTGGATGCGCTGCTCGCGCTGCACGGTGCCGTCCTGGCGCGTGTTCAGGTTGATGGTATCGCTGTCGTTGTGCTGGCGCGCCTGGTTGACGGCGCCCGTCAGGTTCCACGACAGGCTGCCCGCCTGGCCCGGCACGACGATACCCGCGTTCACGCCGTGGCGGCCCTGCTCGATGCTGTCCGCCACGCGCAGCTGCACGTCTTTCTGGCGATACCCCTCGCGCAGGATGATGTTGATGGTGCCCGCGATCGCCTGGGTGCTGTGCTCGGCGACGGGACCGCGCATCACTTCGATGCGCTCGACCTGGTCGGGTGCCAGCGCATCCAGCGAAAAGCCCGGCGGCGGACGCTCGCCGTTGACGAGCATCTGCGTATAGCCATTGCCGAGGCCCCGCATGCGCACGCCGCCGCCGCCCCGTCCCGGCGGCCCGCCCAAAGTCACGCCCGGCAGGCGCTTGAGGACTTCGCTGATGCTCGTGTCGCCGTTGCGGTCGAGCTCTTCGCGCCCGTACACCATTTTCGCGGCCGTCGACAGGCGGCGTGTTTCCGTGTCGTCGGCGCGGGCGCCGGTCACGTTTACTTGCTGGACGGGGTCGGGGGATTGGCCGGACTGGGCCAGTGCAGGTCCCGCCGTGCCCAGCAGAGCCAGGCAGGCGATCGGGATCAGTTTGCTCATGACTATCGTTTTATCGGTTGCGCAGCGGCACCAATTCTAGCGGGAAGGATAGTCGCGCAGCAGATTTTTACTTAACGATACATAGTGTTCAAAATTCAACCGCCGAGATTGATCGACGCCCCGCCGGGACCGCCCATGCCGCCGCGGCCGTGGCCACCCATGCCGCCCGGACGGCCGCCGCTGGGCCGCTCCCCACCGCGCTCGCCACCCGGACGGCCCTCCGGCACCACGCGCATCAACTGTTCGCCGATGAACGTCGCCACCTGGGCGCGCTGCTTGTCGTCGAGCGCATCGTTCACTTCCAGCCACGCTTCGCGCAGCTGCTTGTCCTCGGTATTGGTCGCCACGGCTTCCGCCTCGACGGCCCGGTTCAGGTCGCGCAATTCGACTTCCGGCTTCGCCAGCAGCGTCTTCGCCTGTTCCTGCAGCGCCTCGCGGCGGCGCTGGCGCTCGCGCAGGATGGAGCGCGAACGGCCTTCCATCTGGTTCCACAACGTCTGCTGGTTCGGGGTCAGGTTCAGGGATTTTTTCACGTCGGTGGACATGAACAGCAAGTCTTCCACGCGCATGTCCATCAACGGGACGGCGAACGACGGGGCAGCGCTGCCGATGGCGAGGACGAGCAGGCAGGCGCGGGCAAATCGTGACGTAATCATCGGGCACTCCAGGCATAAAAAAGCCCACGGTGGGGGAACCGTGGGCAAAGACCACTTCAAGAGTGGAGAGAGAGAGAAAAACTGATAAGAACTATATGCTCAGCCCCTCCCCCTGTCCGGGCACTTTACAAATACTTACGCCCCGTTTGTCAGGGGATACAAGGATTAACAAGAACCCGCAAATCGTATGTACTGCGCGTACTTACAGCGGCAGATGCCGGCGCCATCCATCGGCCATCGCCATGGCGAGGCCGGCGAAGTCCGCCTGCTGGCTGGCGCGGTCGCGCTCGCGGCAGAACGCCTCGTCGCGGTTGAACAGCGACGCCGCAAGGCCGCGACCGGCCATCGTGATGCCCGCCGTTTTCTGGAAGCGCAGCGCCGTGAAAGCCGCCAGGGCCTGGTCCAGGTTTCCCGGATGCGCGTCGATGCAGTTCGCGAGATGCCAGGCGTCTTCCAGCGCCTGGCACGCGCCCTGGCCGGACGTGGGCAGCGCCGCGTGGGCCGCATCGCCGATCATGACCAGGTTGTCCCGGTGCCACGCCGGCACGGGGTCGTGGTCGTGCACGTAGATCTTGTTGATGCGCGCGGCGGGCGCGGCGGCGATGATGCGCCGTACCGGTTCCGGCCAGTCCGCAAAGATGCCGTGTAACTCGTCCCGGTAGTCGTCCGGATCGCGCGCGGCTATCGTGGCCTGGGCGGCGGCGCCGGCCCAATAGGCCTTGTCGCGTGCGACGGGCACGATGCCGAAGCGTTCACCCGTGCCCCAATAGTCCGAGATCGTGTCCGCGTCGAATTCGCCTTCGCAGACGCCGATCCAGTTGATGAAGCCCTGGTAGACGGGCGCAGCGTCGCCCGTGACGTAGCGGCGGGCGCACGAGGCCATGCGGCCGTCGGCACCGACGACCAGGTCCGCCGTCAGCGTCGCGCCATTGTCGAAGTGGACGACGGTCCCGGCGTCGATGCGCACGACGTTGCGGCCATACCGGACGTCGATACCCAGCGACTGCAGGCGCGCCAGCAGGATGCGCTGGAAATCGCTCCTGAAGATGGACAGGCTGGGATAGCCCATCCGCGCGTCGATCAGGCCGATGTCGAGCGCGCCGAGGTCTTCGCCGGCGCGCGACAGGCGGCGCATCGTGCGCGGACGGCCCGCGACGGCCGCCATGTCGTCCAGGATGCCGAACTGCGCCAGCACGAAGGCGGCATTCGGCCACACGACGATGCCCGCGCCGATGTTCGTATCGGCGTCGCGCCGTTCGACCACCGTGACGTCGTGGCCTTTCAGCTTGAGGGCGATCGCGCTGGCGACACCTGCCACGCCGCCGCCGAGGATGGCTATGTTCATGGTAATAAAAAAGGCTGCCGCAGCAGCCTTTTCAAACGAAATCGATCAGATCAGTTATTGAGCTGCTCGGCGTCGCCCAGCTTGTCCTTGTACGAATCGAAGATCTTGACCAGCGCGTCGCGCATGGAGACCTGCGGCTTCCAGCCCAGTTCCGCGACCGTGTTCTCGATCTTCGGCACACGGTTCTGCACGTCCTGGTAACCGGTGCCGTAGTACGCGCCCGAGCTCGTGTCGACCAGTTTCACCTGCTTGGCGGTGTCGCGGTATTCCGGATACTCGGCGGCCAGGTCCAGCATCATGCCGGCCAGTTCGCGGATCGAGTAGTTATTGACCGGGTTGCCCACGTTGAAGATCTTGCCGGTGGCCTTGCCGTCCTTGTTCTCGATGATGCGCATCAGCGCGTCGATGCCGTCGTCGACATAGGTGAACGAACGCTTCTGCTGGCCGCCGTCGACCAGCTGGATCGGTTCGCCGCGCACGATGTGGCCCAGGAACTGGGTCAGCACGCGCGAGGAGCCCTCTTTCGGCGTGTGGATCGAATCCAGGCCGGCGCCGATCCAGTTGAACGGACGGAACAGCGTGAAATTCAGGCCTTCCATGCCGTAGCCCCAGATCACGCGGTCCATCAGCTGCTTGGCGCAGGCGTAGATCCAGCGCGGCTTGTTAATCGGGCCGTAGACCAGTTCCGAGTTCTCCGGGTCGAATTCCGAGTCCGGGCTCATGCCGTAGACTTCCGACGTCGACGGGAAGATCAGGTGCTTCTTGTACTTGGCGGCCGAACGGACGATCGGCAGGTTCGCCTCGAAGTCCAGTTCGAAGACCCGCAGCGGCTCCTTCACATAGGTCGACGGCGTCGCGATCGCCACCAGCGGGAGGATCACGTCGCACTTCTTGACGTGGTACTCGACCCATTCCTTGTTGATGGTGATGTCGCCTTCAAAGAAGTGCATGCGCGGATGGTCGAGCAGATGCGCGATCCGCTCGGAGTTCATGTCCATGCCGTACACTTCCCAATCGGTCGTCTCCAGGATGCGCTTGGAGAGATGGTGGCCGATAAAACCGTTGACGCCGAGGATGAGGACTTTTTTCATTTCAGGTAGGAAACATTTTCACGTATCGCCCGATTATACCACCGCGCAAATTCACGCAAACCCGCCTCCAGTGATGTCGTGGGTTTGTAACCGACCCACGCCTGCAGCTTGCTCGTATCGGCATGCGTGGCCGGCACGTCGCCCGGCTGCATCGGCTGGAAGTCCAGCGTCGCCTTGACGTCGAGCGCGCCTTCCAGCGTACGGATGAAGTCCAGCACCTGCACCGGCGTCTGGTTGCCGATGTTGAAAATGGCGTGCGGCGGCTTGCCTTCCGGCTTGGTCGGCTTGAACAGCAGGCGGACGACGCCTTCGACGATGTCGTCGATATAGGTGAAGTCGCGGTACAGCTTGCCTTCGGCGAACACGGGAATCGCCTCGCCCGCCAGCATCTTGCGCGCAAAGCTGAAATACGCCATGTCCGGACGGCCCCACGGTCCATACACCGTGAAGAAGCGCAGGCCCGTCGTCGGAATGCCGTACAGATGGCTGTACGAATGGGCCATCAGCTCGTTCGACTTCTTCGTCGCGGCGTACAGCGACACGGGCGCGTCGGTGACGTCATCCTCGCTGAACGGCGTCTTGGCGTTGGCGCCGTAGACGCTGCTGCTGCTCGCGTACAGCAGGTGTTCGACCTTGTGGTTGCGGCACGCTTCCAGCATGTGGCCGAACGCGACGAGGTTCGCCTGGACGTACGCGGCCGGGTTCTTCAGCGAGTAGCGCACGCCGGCCTGGGCGGCCAGGTGCACGACGAGCGCAGGCTTCACGCGCTCGAACAGCGCGGCCACCTGCTCGCCGTCGCTCAGTTCGACGGTCTCGCACGGCACGCCGGCCGGTTTCAGCAACGCCTCGACGCGGTGATGCTTCAGCGCCGGGTCGTAGTAATCGTTGAAGTTGTCGCAGCCGACCACGGTGTGGCCCATGGCGGTCAGGCGCACCGCCACCGCGCTGCCGATGAAGCCGGCGGCGCCCGTGACGAGGATGGTTCCCTTGCTCACTGCTTCCGTCATTGGTCGGCTTTCCCGGAACGGCGGCCGATGCCTTCGTAGACGAGGCCGGCGGCGTCGAAGGCGTCCGGATCGTAGATGTTACGACCGTCGAACACGGCCTTCAGTTTCAGGTTCTCGGCCAGGAACGGCAGGTCCGGCGCGCGGAATTCCTTCCATTCCGTGACCAGCACGAGCACGTCCGCGCCTTCGGCGGCCTGTTTGGCCGACTCGACGATACGCAGGCGGGCATTGCACAGGTCCTCGCCATGCTCGGCCACCAGGACGCGCATCGCTTCCGTGCTGGCGACCGGGTCGTACGCGACCACGTTGGCGCCGGCCTCGAACAGCGACTTGATCAGGATGCGGCTCGGCGCTTCGCGCATGTCGTCCGTGTTCGGCTTGAACGACAGGCCCCACAGGGCGATCGTCTTGCCGCTCAGGTTCTGTGCGCCGTCGAAGAAACGCACCAGCTTGTTGAACAATACGTTCTTCTGTTCCTCGTTGACTTTCTCGGTCGCGGTCAGCAGATGCAGTTCCTTCTTGTGGTCGGACGCGGTCTTGATCAGCGCCTTGACGTCTTTCGGGAAGCAGGAACCGCCGTAGCCCATGCCGGCGTACAGGAAGTCCGGGCCGATACGCGGGTCCATGCCGATGCCCAGGCGCACGGCCTCGATGTCGGCGCCCAGCAGTTCGGACAGGTTCGCCAGCTCGTTCATGAAGCTGATGCGGGTCGCGAGCATGGCGTTCGCCGCGTACTTCGTCAGCTCGGCGCTGCGGATGTCCATCTCGACGAATTTCTCGTGATTGCGGCTGAACGGCGCGTACAGCTGGCGCATCTGCTTGCCGGCATCGGCATCGTCGAAGCCGACCACGATGCGGTCCGGCTTCATGAAGTCGTCGATGGCGGCGCCTTCTTTCAGGAATTCGGGGTTGCTGACGACGTGGAACGCGACGTTCACGCCGCGTTTTTCCAGTTCGCCCGCGATGGCGCGCTTGACCTTTTCTGCGGTGCCGACGGGCACGGTCGACTTGTCGACGATCACGGCCGGCTTCGTCAGGCGCTCGCCGATGCTGCGCGCGGCCGACAGGATGTGGGTCAGGTCGGCGCTGCCGTCTTCGTCCGGCGGCGTACCGACGGCCAGGAAGATGATGTCGGCATGGCTGACGGCGTCGTCGTAGTTCGACGAGAACAGCAGGCGGCCGGCGGCGGCGTTGCGCTGGACGAGGCTATCCAGGCCCGGTTCGTGGATCGGGATGATCCCGTCCTTCAACATCGTGATCTTGCGCGTATCGACGTCCAGGCACAGCACGGTGTTGCCGACGTCGGCGAAGCAGGCGCCAGACACCAGTCCGACGTAACCAGTCCCGATAACTGAAATTTTCATGATCTTCTGCAGAGTGAGGTTTAGACCATGGGACGCCCGCGCTGCATGCCGGTTCGCCTCATGTAGGAGTGAGCCGGAGGACTTGCCGCCGGACTAATAACTAGACGAATTTATCACAAATTTCTGACGAGCACGCTACACGTTTGCTTTTTTGCTATTAAACTGGCGTACGTTCCTCAACAAAAGACAAGGAATTGCAATCTATTACATAATAGATGCTACGCTCTGCACCACCTCCGCCCCGCGCACATCTCGATGAAGCTCCTTACATTCAGTTCCCTCTTCCCGAACACGGTCAAACCCAGCCACGGCATCTTTGTCGAGACCCGCCTGCGCTACCTGCTCGCCAGCGGCCAGGTCGAATCGAAAGTCGTCGCGCCGGTCCCCTGGTTCCCGTCGCAGAATCCGCGTTTCGGCGACTACGCGGCCTTTTCCAAGGTGCCGGCAGCCGAGACCCGCTACGACATCGAGGTCACGCACCCCCGCTACCTCGTCATTCCGAAGGTCGGGATGACGGCGGCACCGTGGCTGATGGCCCAGGCCTGCAAGAAAGAGATCGGCCGCATCATCGACGAGGGTTACGACTTCGACGTCATCGACGCGCACTATTTCTATCCGGACGGCGTCGCCGCAGCGATGCTGGGCAAGTATTTCAACAAGCCCGTCGTCATTACGGCGCGTGGTACCGACATTAACCTGATTCCGCAGTTCGCGCTGCCGAGAAAGCAACTCATGTGGGCGGCAAACAACGCCGCCGGCATGATCACGGTGTGCCAGGCGCTGCGCGAAGAGATGATCGGCCTCGGCATTCCGGGCGACCGCATCGTCTCGCTGCGCAACGGCGTCGACCTGCAGCGCTTCGTCCCGATGGACCGCGCGGCTGCCCGCGCCCAGCTGGGCATCGATGGCTTCACCGTCATTTCCGTCGGCGTACTCGACCCGCGCAAGGCGCACGACCTTACCATCGGGGCGCTGCCGATGTTGCCGGACGTGAAACTTCTGATTGCCGGCATCGGCCCGGAGCGCAAGAAGCTGGAAGCGCTGGCCGCCAGCCTGGGCGTGACCGACCGCGTCAAATTCATCGGCGCCGTCGCGCAGACCGAGCTCAAGCATTACTACAACGCGGCCGATGCGATGATCCTCGCGTCCAGCCGCGAAGGCTGGGCCAACGTGCTGCTCGAATCGATGGCCTGCGGCACGCCGGTCGTCGCGTCGAACGTCTGGGGTACGCCGGAAGTGGTCGCCAAGCCGGAGGCGGGCGTGCTGATGAAGGAGCGCACGGCGAAAGGCATCGCGGAAGCGTTGACGGAACTGCGCCGCAACTACCCGGACCACGCCGCCACCCGCCGCTATGCCGAGGGTTTCAGCTGGGACGACACGACCAACGGCCAGTTGACGTTGTTTTCGCGCATCATCAACAGCCGCGGCACTTTGCCCGCCGGCAAGCGCGCCGTCGCCTGACGGCGTTCCCGCGCGTCCGGGCGTCGCACCCGGGCCGCGGGACGGTTATACTGGACCGCAGTCCCCTTTCGCTCATCGCCCATGCGCTCCAGCTTCAAGAACGTTGCCCTGGTCACCCTCGGTGTGATCCTCGGGGTCGGCGTCACGATGCAATACTCGGCCCTGGCCCACAAGCCGGTGGACGGCATGCCCATCGAGGGCCTGCACGAGCTGGCACACGTCTACAACACGATCAGGGCCGACTACGTCGAGCCCGTCGAAGACCGCAAGCTCCTCACGCAGGCCGTGTCGGGCATGGTGGGCGCGCTCGACCCGCACTCGGCTTACCTGGACCGCAAGGCCTACCGCGAACTGCGCGAAGGGACCGAAGGCAAGTTCGTCGGCCTGGGCATCGAGATCAACCAGAGCGAAGAAGGCTACGTCCGCATCGTCACCCCGATCGAGGACGCGCCGGCCGCGCGCGCCGGCATCCAGGCGGGCGACCTGATCACGCACATCGACGGCGCGGCCGTGAAGGACATGGACCTCGACGAGGCCATCAAGCGCATGCGCGGCGAGCCGCACACGAAGGTCGTGCTCACGGTGCTGCGCAAGAACGCGTCGGCGCCGCTGGCGTTCACGATCGTGCGCGACGAGATCGTGCAGAAGAGCGTGAAAGGCAAGATCGTCGCGCCCGGCTACGCGTGGGTGCGCGTGTCGCAGTTCCAGGAACCGACGGTCGAGGATCTCGCCAAGAAACTCGCCGCGCTGGCGGGCGAGGAGCCGAACCTGAAAGGTGTCGTGCTCGACCTGCGCAACGACCCGGGCGGCCTGCTGCAGGGCGCCATCGGTGTCGCGGCGGCATTCCTGCCGAAGAATGCCGATATCGTCTCGACGAACGGCCAGTTGGACGATTCGAAAGCCCGCTTCTACGGCAGCCCCGAGTACTACCTGCTCAGCCGCGGCAACGATCCGCTCGACAAGGTACCGGAACTGTTCAAGACGATTCCGATGGTCGTGCTCGTGAACACGGGTTCCGCGTCGGCATCGGAAATCGTCGCGGGCGCGTTGCAGGACCATAAGCGCGCCACCATCGTCGGCAGCCAGACGTTCGGCAAGGGCTCCGTGCAGACGATCCGCCCGCTGGCCGGCGACACCGCGGTAAAACTGACGACGGCGCGCTACTACACGCCCAGCGGCCGCTCGATCCAGGCGCGCGGCATCGTGCCCGACATTCCCGTCGACGAGAATGCCGACGGCGACGGCCTGAACGCCCTGCGCATGCGCGAAGCCGACCTGCAGCACCACCTCAAGAACGACACCAGCCGCGCGGCCGAAGAGGCGACGAACCAGGACGACATCGAAACGCAGATGCGCATCCTCGCCGCCGCGCGCGCCCACAAGCCGCTGGAGTTCGGCAGTGCGGACGATTTTCAATTGACCCAGGCCTTGCATCATCTGCAAGGCCTGCCGGTGCAACTGTCCAAGCGTGCGGCACCGTCCCCTTCGCTGGCACAACAAGCTCACTGATTTCCCACAATGCCTGTACTGACGGGCTTCTGGTGGAATTCCCCCTCGGTTCCCACTGTCCGTACGATTGTGTAGAATCGGCAGATTCAGGGAGTGTTGCCTCTCGTTATCGTTCAAGAAAGCTAGTCATTTATGAAATCTGTCGTCATCAGCGGTACCGGCCTGTTCACGCCACCGAATTCGATCTCCAACGATGAGCTGGTGACGGCCTTCAACCAGTACGTCGAACTGTTCAACGCCGAGCACGCCGACAAGATCGCGGCCGGCGCAGTCACCGCCCTGGAACCGTCCAGCAGCGCCTTCATCGAAAAAGCGTCGGGCATCAAGTCGCGCTACGTGATGGAAAAGGCCGGCATCCTCGATCCGACCCGCATGACGCCGAGCATCAAGGAGCGCGCCGACGAGGAACTGTCGCTGCAGGCCGAGATCTGCGTCGCCGCCGCCCGCCAGGCGCTCGCCCGCGCGGGCCGCACGCCGGCCGACATCGACATGGTCCTGGTCGCCGCCAGCAACATGCAGCGCGCTTACCCGGCCATGGCCGTCGAGGTGCAGGAAGCGCTCGGCATCGAAGGCTACGGCTTCGACATGAACGTGGCCTGCTCGTCCGCCACCTTCGCGATCCAGACCGCCGCCGCCGCCGTGCAGACGGGCCAGGCCCGCGCCGTGCTCGTGCTCGATCCGGAAATCACCAGTGCCCACCTGAACTTCCGCGACCGCGACAGCCATTTCATCTTTGGCGACGCGTGCACCGCGATGGTCATCGAAGCGGCCGACACGGCCACGAGCGAACACCAGTTCGAGATCCTCGATTCGAAACTCAAGACGAAGTTCTCGAACAATATCCGCAACAACTTCGGCTTCATGAACCGCTTCGACGAAGACGGCGTCGGCCAGCCGGATAAACTGTTCCGCCAGCAGGGCCGCAAGGTATTCAAGGAAGTGTGCCCGATGGCGGCCGCGATGATCCGCGACACGGTCGAACACGCCGGCCTGAAGATCGAGGACATCTCGCGCTTCTGGCTGCATCAGGCCAACCTGAGCATGAACCAGCTGATCGTGCGCACCCTGCTGGGCCGCGACGCCACGCCGGAAGAAGCGCCGGTGATCCTCGACCGTTACGCGAACACGTCGTCGGCCGGCCCGATCATCGCGTTCCACTCGCACCAGGACGACCTGCCGAGCGGCGCCAACGGCGTCATCTGCTCGTTCGGCGCCGGGTATTCGATCGGCTGCGTCGTCGTGCGCAAAAAATAAGCATGGGCGTACCGCTGAGATAACGTAACTCGTTGTTTCAAAAGTACAATCCGGTAGTTCCAGTCCTACAAAGGTGCGCTCCCTCATCCTCTGGAATAGCGCGTTCCCCGCGCGCATGATCCTCCTGTCAGCGCATCAGCATGCGCAGCCCACAGGAGGATCAAATGTCGAAACAAAAAGGACCGGACACCACGCATTCGCGCGGCATCGCCAAGGAAAAAATCGTTCCCGTCGCGGAAGGCAGCCAGCAGCCGCGCGCACCGGGCTGGGTGGCGCCGGGCGGGGCCAACGTCCAGTCGGCGAATATCGAACAGCAGGGTGCATCCCTGCGCGCCCGTGGCTCGCTGCAAGGCAGTATCGATGAAAACCTGGGCAGCCAGCGCGGCGGTGTCGGCGCCCAGCAGGCCGGCTGGAGCGCCCGCCAGAGCGGCCAGCGCATGCAGGCGCGCGGCGAGGAAGACCGCCTGAACGCATCGCGCCAGTCGGGCTACGGCGGCATGGAACAGCAGCAGAAAGGCGGCTCGCTGGAATCCTCGACAGGATCCCGGCAGAGCGACCTCAACACGCCGCGCCAGGGCGATCAGACGGCGCAGCCGTCGTCGGACCATCGCAGCAAGAAGGGCAAGAAGCGCAGCAGCTAGGCCCAGGCGGTTCGTCTCATAGACGCGCCGCCAGCTCCGCCCCTTCGCGGATCGCCCGCTTCGCATCCAGCTCGGCCGCCAGTGCCGCGCCGCCGATCTTGTGGAACGCCGGTCCGCCCTGCTGCCCTTCCGGCGGCATCAGTTCCGCCAGGCTTTCCTGCCCGGCGCAGATCACTACGTTGTCCACTTCCAGCAGCTTGGCCTCGCCGCCGACGGTGATGTGCAGGCCCGCGTCGTCGATGCGGTCGTACTGCACGCCCGCCAGCATCGCGACGCCGTTGCGCGCCAGCGTGGCGCGGTGCACCCAGCCCGACGTCTTGCCCAGGCCCGCGCCCGGACGCGTCGTCTTGCGCTGCAGGAGCCAGATGCTGCGCGCGGGCGTGACGCCATGCGGCTTCACGAGGCCGCCCGGCGCGGCCACGTTCAGGTCGACGCCCCATTCGCCGGCCCAGTCCGACACAGGCTGCGGGCGCGGCGCGTCGGCGGCATGGACGAGGAACTCCGCCGTGTCGAAACCGATGCCGCCGGCGCCGATGATTGCCACGCGCGGGCCCACGGGTGCGCGGTCGCGCAGCACCTCCAGGTAGGACAGCACTTTCGGATGCGTGATGCCTTCGATGCGCGGACGGCGCATCGTGACACCGGTCGCCACGATCACGTCGTCGTAGCCGGCCGCGACGAGTTCTTCGCGCGTGACGCGCTGGCCGAGGCGTACTTCCACGCCCGTCAATTCCAGCTGGCGGCCGAAATAGCGGATGGTTTCCGCGAATTCCTCCTTGCCGGGGATGCGCATGGCGATGTTGAACTGGCCGCCGATCCGGTCCGATGCATCGAACAGGGTCACCGCATGACCGCGCTGCGCCGCCACCGTCGCGGCGGACAATCCGGCCGGCCCGGCGCCGACGACGGCGATGCGCTTGCGCTGGCGCGTCGGCGTGTACACGAGTTCCGTCTCGTGGCACGCGCGCGGATTGACGAGGCAGGTCGCGCGCTTGTTGGAGAACGTGTGGTCCAGGCACGCCTGGTTGCAGGCGATGCACGTGTTGATACGGTCCGCCTGCCCCGCCGCGGCCTTGTTCACCCAGTCGGGATCGGCCAGGAACGGCCGCGCCATCGACACCATGTCTGCATTCCCTTCGGCCAGCAGGCGCTCGGCATCGGCCGGCATGTTGATGCGGTTCGACGCGACGACGGGGATGCCGACAGCATCGCGCAGCCGCGCGGAGATGCCTGCGAACGCCGCGCGCGGCACCGACGTGACGATGGTCGGCACTCTCGCCTCATGCCAGCCGTAGCCCGTGTTGAGGATCGTCGCGCCGGCGTTTTCCAGCGCCTGCGCCACCTGCACGACCTCGTCCCACGTGTTGCCGCCGTCGACGAGATCCAGCACGGAGTGACGCACCATCACGATGAAGTCGCGCCCGACGGCCGCACGGATGCGGCGCACGATCTCCACCGGCAGGCGCATGCGGTTCTCGATGCTGCCGCCCCACGCGTCGGTGCGCCGGTTCGTGCGCGCGCACAGGAACTGGTTGATCAGGTAGCCTTCGCTGCCCATCACCTCGACGCCGTCATAGCCGGCCTTCCGGGCCAGTGTCGCGCAGCGGACATACGACGCGATGGTCGACTCGATGCCGCGCGCCGTCAGCGCGCGCGGGCGGAACGGAGAAATGGGCGACTTGACGTTCGAGGCCGACACGACGAGCGGCTGGTAGCCGTAGCGGCCCGCGTGCAGGATCTGCAGCAGGATCTTGCCGCCCTCCTCGTGCACGGCGCGCGTGACCTTGCGGTGATTCAGGACGTCGGCGCGGAAGTTCAGCGTGCCGCCGAACGGCAGCAGCCAGCCCTGGCGGTTCGGCGAGATGCCGCCGGTGACGATCAGGCCCGCGCCGCCGCGCGCCCGCTCGCGGTAGAACGCGGCCAGTTTGCCGTAGTTCCAGAAGCGGTCTTCGAGTCCCGTGTGCATGGACCCCATGATCACGCGGTTCTTCAGCGTCGTGAATCCGAGGTCGAGGGGAGACAGCAGGTGGGGATAAGCGGTATCGGGAAGCGAGGCGGTCATGGGCACGACGTAAGTGGATATCCCGGCATTACACCGGGATTTCGTCGAGCCGTGGTTCTAATCGCGAGCGGAGGGAACGTCAGGCGGGATAACTCTCCGGCGTACGCAGTTCCGCGAACTGCTCGATGCTGCCGATGCGCACCGTGACGGGATTCAGGCTCGTGTGCGGCGCCATCGAGCGCCACGCGAACTTCCACTCTTTCTCGCGCGCGTCGGAAATCGGGCGGGAAAAGGCCGAGCCCAGGCGCGAGCGGATGCCGTATTCGACCTGACCGTCGATGCCGGCCCAGTTGGGCAAGGCGCGCTGGACGGCACGGTGCAGGCGCTCGCCGAATTCTTCCGTATTGTGGATGACGAGGCAGCTGTCGGCCGGGCCGAGGACGTCGAACAGGCCCTTGTTCCACGCCGTGGAAAACGACAGGGTCAGGAAGCCGTTCTCGGGCTGGAGTTTGAACTGCCCGCTGGACAGCGCCAGTTCCAGCTCGGCGCGCATGCCGTAGCGGTGCAGGGTGGGGGGACGTTGGTAATCGTTCATGATGGTCTCGATTCTTAAAAACTAGTCCGGCCGGACCGGGTCGTCGTGGCGGTGAATGCGCATGTAGCGGAACGAGACGGACACTTCGCGCAGCAGGAAAATGAAACTGGCGATCAGGGCGACCATGGCCACGACGAACATGCCGGCGATGTAGCGGTCCAACGGCAGATTGGTGGTATCGCCGAGGAACAGGCAGGCGATGATCACGCAGATCAGGAAACCGCAACCGGTGCTGGCCGTGATCGCATAATTGATCAGCCGCCAACGCTGGTACAACACGTCGAGCTCCTCGCTGCAATCCGGATCCGGCCCCTTGCGCAATTCGACCTTGAGGTCGCGGGTACGGTCGATGATGCGCGCGAGGCGGTTCATCAGTACCGTCAGCTTGGTCGCCACGCCGGTCAGCAGGAACACGGGCGCGATCGACAGCTGGATGACATGGCCGATGTCGTTGGTCTGGATATTCATGCGGGTAGCTTGTCGTTATTGTAAGAAGCTGGGAACAGTGTAGCAGGCGGCGGCCCCTGTCCGGATTAACACCGTTTCAATCGAAACGGCCGTGTCGCTTGAACTGTTCCGTGGCGGCGACAAGGGCGCGGGCGATGCCCGCTTCCAGTGCGCCGTGGCCGGCGTCCGGGATCATGCGCAGGCGCGATCCGGTCCAGGCCTGGTGCAGGCGGTACGCGGACAACGGCGGGCAGATCACGTCGTAGCGCCCCTGCACGATTACGGCCGGCAGGTGCGAGATGCGGCCGACGTCGCGCAGCAGCTGGTCGGGCTCGAGGAAGCCGCCGTGCGCCATGTAGTGCGATTCGAGCCGGCCCACGCCCAGGTCGAGCGTGTCGGACGAATGTTCTTCTTCCTGCGGCAGCAGGAACACACGGCGGCCCTCGAAGCGACTCCACGCGCGCGCGGCGGGCCAGTACTGCTGCGGATCGTCGCACAACAGGCGCTTCGTGTATGCCTTCAGCAGATCGCCGCGTTCCGAGGGCGGAATCGGCGCGATGAACTCGTCGTACAGCTCCGGATAGAACCACTGTACGCCGTACAGGAAGAATTCGATCTCGGCCGGCGTGCACAGGAAGATCCCGCGCAGCACGAAGCCGAGGCAGCGCTCCGGGTGCGCCTGCCCGTAGGCCAGCGCCAGGGTCGAGCCCCACGAGCCGCCGAACACGAGCCAGCGCTCGATGCCGAACATGGCGCGCAGGCGTTCGATGTCCCCGATGAGCAGCTGCGTCGTGTTGTTGCGCCACTCGCCCAGCGGCGTCGACTTGCCGGCGCCGCGCTGGTCGAACAGGATCACGCGGTAAGTGGCCGGGTCGAAGAAGCGGCGGTGCTGCGGCGACAGGCCCGCGCCCGGCCCGCCGTGCAGGAACACGACGGGGATGCCGTTCGGGTTGCCCACCTCTTCCCAGTAGATCGTGTGCAGGTCGTCCACGGCCAGCATGCCATGACGGTTCGGAAGGATGGGCGGGAACAGCGACGGCGGGGTGGCAAGCATGATCGGTCAGCGAAAAAACGACAACCGATTGTAGCCTACCGCCCGGCCATTCTAGAAGAAAGTGTTGAGCGCGAATTGCACCGCGTAGTCGTCGTCCACGGCCAGCAGCAGGGGCCAGCGGTCGAACGTCGTGCACGGGTGCGAGATGCCGCAACCGACCAGGTCGCCCACCGCAAGCATCTCGCGTACCGGCCCTTCCGGCAGGCGCAGGTACGCATGCTGGTCGTTCATCTTGACGATCTCGCAGTCCGCCGGCAGCGCGTGCGCGGCGCCTGGACCGGGCCGGTGGTGCCACAGCGGCACCGGCAGGCCGGCGTCGTACGACGCGTCGCGCTTGCCCATCGTGAGGATCGCGAGGCCCGGCTCGGGACGCGATTGCACGACGCTCCAGATCTCCAGCGCGGGCCGCAGGCCCTCGCCCGCCGGCGTGCCTTCGCGCGCATCGAGCTGTTCGATGTGGCGCTGGTACATGCCGTGGTCGCTCGTCAGGTAGCAGCCGCTGCGCAGCACGGACACCAGTGGCCGCGACAGGCCGTGCAGTTCCTGGAAACCGCGTGCGACGAGGTCGAAGTACGACGAGCCGCCCGCCGTCACGAGGATCTCGTGCGCGCCGAACAGGCCTTCGTCATCGGCCTCGCGCACGAGCGCGCACAGGCGCGCGACGAAACCCGACACGGCACGCAGGTCCGCATCGTGGTCGTCCGACACGAGCAGGCCTTCATAACCTTCGAAGCCGGCCAGCACGAGGCCGGGCGCGCGCTCGATGGCACGTGCCACCGTCAGCGCTTCTTCCGGCGTGCGGCAGCCGGCGCGCTTGCCGGACAGGCCCAGTTCGACGAGCACGGATAAAGGACGCGTGAGCGGATGCGCATCGACTTCTTCCGACAGGCGCGCCACGCCCGCGAGGGAGTCGGCCAGCACGACGCATTCGAAGCCCGGATCCTCGTGCAGCAATTGCAGCACCATGCGCACGTCGCTGCGCGCGACGAGCTGGTTCGCGACGAGCACGCGGCGCACGCCGAAGCGGTGCGCCACCCGCACCTGCACGGCGTTCGCCAGGGTGATGCCCCAGGCGCCGTTCGCGAGCTGGGCGCCGAACAGCTGCGGGCACATCGTCGTCTTGCCATGCGGTGCGATACGCACGCCGTGGCGCTCGCAGAAATCGCGCATCCACTCGAGGTTGTGGCGCAGCGCGGACGTTTTGAGTACCGCGACGGGATAACTCGTGTCACCGTGCAGCACGTTCCAGCCCTGCACGCCGATCGCGCCCTGGCGTAGCGGCGCCGTCAGCGGCAAGCCCTTCACGCCGGGGTGCAGCATCTGTTCTTCCAGGCTGGACAAGGCCAGCGCGCCGTGCGGCAATGCATTCATGGTGTTTCCCTTCGCAACTCGTCCTCGAGATCGACGCGCAGCAGGCCCGGCGTCGGCATCACGCCTTTCGAGCCCGGCGTGCGGAAGATGCCGGGCAGGAGGCCATCCTGCTGCAGCTGGGGCAGCAGCTCGGACAACAGCTCGTCGAGCGCGAACGCCTGCGGTTCGTAGCCTTCCCACTCGAATTCCGCGCACAGGCGGGCGAATTCCTCGTCCGGCCACATCGCGAACACGAGCGTGCCGTCGTCTTTCTTCGCCAGCGCCCAGCCGTTGCGGTACAGGCCCCATACGATACCCGACGCGGCCACCCGCTTGACGAAATATTCGTAGCGCTGCGGCGCCGGCAGGCGCACCACGGTCTTCACTTGTTCAGCATCGATCATTCATTTTTCCCACGCACGCCCGGCGGCGGCCGTCGGGACGAGGATACGACATATGCCCGCCACCGCGGCGCGCGGGCTAGCCTGCACCGTCCAGCAATTGTTCAAATTCGGGGTCAGAGCACTTTTTCGAAACATGGTCTCCGGGGAAGTCTGTCCCCTTGACGTACTCCATTCGATGCAGATGTCACGGGACCGACGCAACCTCGTCGCTTTTGCGCATATGGCGAAAAATGGCTCTGACCCCGAATTTCAGAAAAAATGTGCTCTGACCCCGAATCTGTTCATTGGTCGTCGAGCAGTTGTTCCAGGCGGCGTGGGTAGTGGTTCAGGAAGTCGCGCGTGACGGCGTAGTGTTCCGTATCTTCGTAGTCGATCTCGGCGATACCGTCTTCGTAGAAGCTGAGGATCTTCGCGCGCGGATACGCGAGCAGGATGGGCGAATGCGTCGCGATGATGAACTGGGCGCCCCGCTTCACGAGATCGTCGATGACGGCCAGCGCGGCCAGTTGGCGGTTCGGGGACAGCGCGGCCTCCGGTTCGTCCAGCAGGTAGAGGCCGTCGCCGCCGAAGCCTTGCAAGACCTTCATGAACGCCTCGCCGTGCGAGCGCATGTGCAGTTCGGGCGGCGGCGGCGAACCGGGCAATTTCGCGATCTCGTCCAGGTACGTGAACACGTTGTACAGGCTTTCCGCGCGCAGGAAGTACGCATGCCTGGGCAGGCGCCAGCCCCGCGCGACCTTCAGTACGCGGTGCAACGGCGATACCTCGAGCTGCGGCCGGTGGACGTTCTTCGTCCCGCCCTCCGCCGGCAACCCTAGCGCGACCGCGATCGCTTCCAGCACGGTCGACTTGCCCGCGCCGTTCTCGCCGACGAAGAACGTGACGTCCGGATGCGGCTCCAGCACGCCCAGCTCGCGCACGGCGGGAATGGTGAAGGGATAGCGGTCCAGGTCGAGGTCGGCTTGCGGATCGATCTGGACGGCACGCAGGTAGGGCTTGGCGGTCAATGGCGGCATGGCGACTCCGGAAAGACAAACACCGCCCGGAGGCGGTGTCGATGCATGCAAGCGGTGCCCGCTTACTGCATGTGCTGGCCGCCGTTGATGGCGATATTGGCGCCGGTGACGAAGGCGGCTTCGTCCGACGACAGGTATGCCACCAGGCCGGCCACTTCTTCCGGCTTGCCCAGGCGGCCCATCGGGATCTGCGGCAGGATCTTCGATTCCAGCACTTCGGCCGGGATGTCGGTGACCATCTTGGTGCCGATGTAGCCCGGCGAGATGGTGTTCACGGTGACGCCCTTGCGCGCCACTTCCAGCGCCAGGGCTTTCGAGAAGCCGTGGATGCCGGCCTTGGCCGCCGAGTAGTTGGTCTGGCCGAACGCGCCCTTCTGGCCGTTGACGGACGAGATGTTGATGATGCGGCCCCAGCCACGCTCGACCATGCCGTCGGCGACGGGCTTGGTCATGTTGAACACGGAATCCAGGTTGGTCTTCATGACCGCATCCCAGTTGACCTTGTCCATCTTCTTGAAGGTCATGTCGCGGGTGATACCGGCGTTGTTGACCAGCACGTCGACCGGGCCGACTTCCTGCACGACCTTGGCCACGCAGGCCTGGGCGGAATCGTAATCGGACACGTCGCATTCGTAGGCCTTGAAATCATGACCCTGTTCGCGCATCGACGCCAGCCAGCCTTCCGCCTTTTTGCTGCCCGGCGAGTACGTCGTCACGACCTTGTAGCCGAGCGCCGCCAGCTTGATGCAGATCGCTTCACCCAGGCCGCCCATGCCGCCGGTCACTAATGCCACTCTAGCCATCGTCTTCTCCTAGTTTTTCGCTTTTAATTAGCGCACACACTTGTTGACTACGGATACCGGCACGGCGCCCCAGCGGTGGCGCCGTGCGGATGATTAATCGCGCTCGACCGCCAGGGCAACGCCCATGCCGCCGCCGATGCACAGCGCGGCCAGGCCCTTCTTGGCGTCGCGGCGGATCATTTCGTGCAGCAGGGTCACCAGCACGCGCGCGCCGGAGGCGCCGATCGGGTGGCCCAGCGCGATCGCGCCGCCGTTGACGTTGATCTTCGACGTATCCCAGCCCATTTCCTTGTTGACTGCGACGGCCTGGGCGGCGAAAGCTTCGTTGATTTCCATCAGGTCGACTTCTTCGTGCGACCAGCCGGCGCGTTCCAGCGCCTGGCGGGCGGCGTCGACGGGGCCCATGCCCATGATGGCCGGGTCCAGGCCGGCCGACGAGTAGGCCTTGATGCGGGCCAGCGGGGTCAGACCCAGTTCCTTGGCCTTCGAGGCCGACATCATGATCACGGCGGCGGCGCCGTCGTTCAGGCCGGACGCGTTGCCGGCGGTGACGGAGCCCTCTTTATTGAAGGCCGGACGCAGGCTGGACAGGCCTTCCAGCGTGGCGCCGTGCTTCGGATACTCGTCGGTATCGAACACGGTGGTGCCCTTCTTGGAGGCGATCTCGATCGGAATGATCTCGTCCTTGAACTTGCCGGCCTTCATGGCGGCCTCGGCCTTCAGCTGCGATTGCAGCGCGAATTCGTCCTGCTCCTGGCGCGAGATCTCGTACTTGCGCGCGACGTTCTCGGCGGTCACGCCCATGTGGTACTGGTTGTAGACGTCCCACAGGCCGTCGACGATCATGGTGTCGGTCAGCTTGGCGTCGCCCATGCGGAAGCCGTCGCGCGAACCGTTCAGCACGTGCGGCGAGGCGCTCATGTTTTCCTGGCCGCCGGCGATGACGATCGATGCGTCGCCGCACTTGATGGCCTGGGCCGCCAGGTGGGTGGCGCGCAGGCCGGAGCCGCACACCATGTTCAGGGTGAAGGCCGGGACCTTGTCCGGCAGGCCGCTCTTGATGACGGCCTGGCGAGCCGGGTTCTGGCCGACGCCGGCCGTGAGGACCTGACCCAGGATGACTTCGCTGACCGCGGCCGGATCGATGCCGGTCTTCGTCAGCAGGTGTTTGATGACCTGGGCACCCAGCTCGGCAGCCGGAATTTTTGAGAGCGTGCCACCGAACTTGCCGATTGCAGTACGGCCGGCGGCCACGATTACGACATCTTCCATATCAATCTCCGGTATCCCGGCCCCAGCGGCCGGGGTTCAATGAGTGGACAGCCCTGCTGTCGGCCTTTTTCTGGCCAGGCCTGGAAGAATTCGAACACCAGCACAACGCGCGCTTGAGGAATCACAATCTCCGCTCAGGCTTGGACAGAAAGCCAACAATATTAGTGACCTCGCTTAAAGTTTGTTTAAGCAAAATCAATCTTATCAGCTTATTCATCGGAAAAAACAGCCTTTTTATTGATTTTGCTTAAGGCTGAGCATCTTTATCAGGCATTATTTTTACTCAGGAAACATGAGTTTCCAGTCATCCAAATCCGGCCAAAACCCTTTTCCGTTGAGTGAAATTTCACAGTAGAATGCACGGGCTAAGCCAACCACATTGATTTATGCCCAAAAGCTCGAGCCTACCCATCGAAATCAAGATCTCCACGGTCGTGGCCATTTCGACCATCCTGCACTCGGCCGATCCGATCGCGATCGATGCCGCGCTGAAGCAGATGACCGGGGGTGTATCGGATTTCTTCGAGGATGAATTCGCCGTCATCGACGTCGCCGGCATCGCCGACGACGCTTCGCACATCGACTGGGAGGCGCTGGTCGCGCTGCTCCGGAAGTACCGGCTGAACGCCGTCGCCGTGCGGGGTGCGCCGGCCGCGCTGCACGACGTGATCCGCGCCCACGACCTGTTCCTGGACGACGGCACCAGCGGCCTCTCGACGAGCGCCGGCCGCGAACGGGAGATGCCCGCGGCACCGGCCGCGCCGGCCGCGCCTGTCGAGACGGCTGCACCGGCGCCCGTCCCTGCGGCACCGGCACCGGTGCACGCGATGATCGTCGACACGCCGGTACGCGCCGGGCAGCGCATCTACGCGCGCGGCACCGACCTGATCGTGACGGCCGTCGTGAACCATGGCGCCGAGCTCATCGCCGACGGCAGCATCCACGTCTACGCGCCGCTGCACGGCCGCGCGCTGGCGGGTGCGTCCGGCAATGCGGGCGCGCGCATCTTCGCGCTGCAGTTGCAGCCAGAACTGGTGTCGATCGCGGGCGTTTACCGGACGTTCGACGAAGGTTTCCCGGCAGAGGTCGCACGCAATCCGGCACAAATCCGTTTGGTCGGCGACCGAATCGATATATCATCGCTGGGTTCGGCGACCCGCAATTAAGGCGCGCCCCTCTGTACCAGCACTGACCAGATACTGAAAAGGACACAATTTTTTCATGGCAAGAATTATCGTTGTAACGTCCGGTAAGGGTGGTGTGGGCAAGACCACCTCGAGCGCAAGCTTCTCGACCGGCCTCGCACTGCGCGGCCACAAGACCGTCGTCATCGACTTCGACGTCGGCCTGCGCAACCTCGACCTGATCATGGGTTGCGAGCGCCGCGTCGTGTACGACCTGATCAACGTCATCAATGGCGAAGCGAGCCTGACCCAGGCCTTGATCAAGGACAAGCACTGCGACAACCTGTTCATCCTGCCGGCCTCGCAGACGCGCGACAAGGACGCGCTGTCGGAAGAAGGTGTCGAAACCGTCTTGAACGAACTGGTCAAGATGGACTTCGAGTTCATCATCTGCGACTCGCCGGCCGGCATCGAGCATGGCGCCCTGATGGCGCTGACGTTCGCCGACGAGGCACTGATCGTCACCAACCCGGAAGTCTCGTCCGTGCGCGACTCCGACCGCATTCTCGGCATCCTGCAGGCCAAGTCGCGCCGCGCCCAGAGCGGCGGCGAGCCGGTCAAGGAACACCTCTTGATCACCCGCTACTCGCCGCGCCGCGTGGAAAACGACGAAATGCTGTCGTACCAGGACGTGCAGGAAATCCTGCGTATCCCCCTGCTGGGCATCATTCCGGAATCGGAAGCCGTGCTGCACGCGTCGAACCAGGGCAATCCGGCCATCCACTTCAAGGATACGGACGTGGCCCAGGCCTACCAGGACGTCGTGTCGCGTTTCCTCGGCGAAGAAATCCCGCTGCGCTTCACCAGTTACGAAAAGCCGGGCTTCCTGCAGCGTCTGTTCGGAGCGAAGTGACATGCCTCTGCTTTCATTCCTGTTCCCCAAGAATCAGAAAAGCGCGACAGCGGCCAAGGAAAGGCTGCAGATCATCATCGCCCGTGAACGCAGCGGCCGCGGCGGCCCGGATTTCCTGCCCGCCCTGCACCGCGAGTTGATTGAAGTGATCTCCAAGTACACCAAGGTCAACGCCGAGGACATCAAGATTTCCCTCGACCGCCAGGGCAACCTGGAAGTGCTCGACGTCAACGTCGTCCTGCCGGACGCCTGACTCTCCCTCAGCGGCATCGGCTTACGCCGGTGCCGCCGCCACCTCGCGCGCCACGCGCGTGCAGGCTTCGATGTGCTGGTAGCCCATCTGCCTGAATAACGCAAAGCCGATCGCGGCCGACGCGACCTGTCCCGCCAGCGGCACGATCTTCGCCGCCGACTTGGCCGCCAGCTTGGCGCCCGACTTCTGTAACAGTTTCAGCACCAGCTCCTTCGTCACAATCTTTCCCACGAGCGTACTGCCGATCGCCGCCACGGCCTGGTAGGCGGCGATGCGCATGCGCGGCTGCAGCCGGTCGATCTGGTCGGGCGACAGGCCGAACGCCAGGTTGATCTCTTCCACCATCGTGGCGAAGCTGGACAGATCGGCCACGATGTCCACGCCCGGCACCGGAATCACGGATACGCCGGCGGAAATGGCCGCGCGCTTGCGCACGATGCCGCGGCACCGTTCGCGCACGCGTTCGATGTCCTCGCTGGAAACCGGCAGCAGCGCCAGTTCGGCGTCCTTGTTCTTCCTCTTGAACATGTTAGCTCCTCAACCACAATGTTGAAGTTAGTGTAACCCGGAGTTTGTCTACGGCCTGACACAACTATGACGCAATTTCCCAACGAAAATGTGAATTTATCTGAGGCATCGGTAGCTTTCCGTTTTAAAAGTCTGATATATTTAGTGACATTGTAGGAATGTTCCTACAGTGATGTCCTACAGTCCCACACGCCGAGACAGCCTGAAAATCATGAGAATATCCGTACTGGACAACGATACGACCCAGGCAGAACTCATCTGCCAAGTTCTGAACGGAGCTGGTCATAGCTGTCAAGCATTTGACAGCGGCAAAGAATTGTTGGGGCAACTTCGCAAGGACAGCACCGACCTCCTGATCGTCGACTGGCAAGTGTCCGACGTCCCGGCGGCGGAACTCCTGCGCCGCGCCAAGGAAAAACTGGCCCCGAACACCCCGACGATGTTCCTGGCCGGCAGCTCGGCCGAAGACGACATCGTGGCCGGCGTCACGGCCGGTGCCGACGACTACCTCGTCAAGCCGCTGCGCCGCGGCGAGCTGGTCGCACGTACGCAAGCCCTGCTGCGCCGGGCGTACCCGTCGCAGAACGGCGCCGAACAGCTGCAATTCGGTCCGTACATCTTCGAGACGCGCCCTGGCCGCCTGATGATGGACGGCGAGCAGATCGACGTCACGCACAAGGAATTCAACCTGGCGCTGCTGTTTTTCCGCAACCTGGGCCGTCCCCTGTCGCGCGCGTACATCCACGAATCGATCTGGGTGCGCGAAACGGCTGTCCCGTCGCGGACGATGGACACCCACGTTTCGCGCGTCCGCAACAAACTGCGCCTGCGTCCGGAGAACGGTTTCCGCCTCGTGCCGGTATATAGCTATGGCTATAGGCTGGAAAAGCTGGGCGCGTGAAACCCTGACGCGGTAGGGGTATAATGGGCAAGCTGCCCAATTTTTGATCACCCATGCAACTGCTCGCCGTCGGCCTCAATCACACCACAGCACCGGTCTCGCTGCGCGAGCAACTGGCGCTGGCGCCCGAGCAGCTCGGGGAGGCCGTACAGGCGGCGCGCGGGTGGTTCTCCAGGTTCAATACCCGCGGCGAAGACGAAGCGGCGCTGCTCTCGACGTGCAACCGCACCGAGATGTACGCCGCCAGTTGCGCGCCCGATCCGCTCGACGCGTCCGCGCGCTTTCTCGCGGATTACCACGACCTGAATTTCGCCGACCTGCGCCCGCATTTGTACATGCTGCCGCAGCACGACGCCGTGCGCCACGCATTCCGCGTCGCCTCCGGCCTCGATTCGATGGTGCTGGGCGAAGCGCAGATCCTCGGCCAGATGAAGGATGCCGTGCGCGTCGCCGACGAGGCGGGGGGCCTCGGCACCTATCTGCACCAGCTGTTCCAGCGCAGCTTCGCCGTGGCGAAGGAAGTGCGCACGACGACCGAGATCGGCGCGCACAGCGTGTCGATGGCCGCCGCCGCCGTGCGCCTGTCGGAACGCATTTTCGACCGCGTCAGCGAGCAGAACGTGCTGTTCATCGGCGCCGGCGAGATGATCGAGCTGTGCGCCACGCACTTCGCCGCCCACAATCCGAAGTCGATCACGATCGCCAACCGCACGCTGTCGCGCGGAGAAGCGCTGGCCGCGCGTTTCAACGGTAGCGCGATCGGTCTCGCCGACCTGTCCGACCGCCTGGCGCAGTTCGACGTCGTCATCTCGTCCACCGGCTCAACGTTGCCGCTGATCGGCAAGGGCCTCGTCGAACGCGCCATCAAGGCGCGCCGGCACCGGCCGATGTTCATGGTCGACCTGGCCGTCCCGCGCGACATCGAACCGGAAGTCGGCCGCCTGAACGACGTCTTCCTGTACACGGTCGACGACCTGGCCGAGGTGGTGCGCACCGGCGTCGAAAGCCGCCAGGCGGCCGTCGCGCAGGCCGAGGCCATCATCGAGACGCGCGTGCAGTCGTTCATGCACTGGATCGGCGACCGCGCCGTGGTGCCGGTCATCCGCGACCTGCACGAATCGAGCGAAGCGATGCGCCTGGCCGAACTGGAACGGGCGCGCAAGCTGCTCGCGAAGGGCGAGGACATCGAGACGGTGCTCGACGCCCTGTCGAAGGGTCTCACCGCGAAATTCCTGCACGGCCCGCAACAGGCCCTGCACCGCGCACAGGGCGACGAACGCGCCCGCCTCGCGAGCCTCCTGCCCCAGCTGTTCCGCGGCCGCCGTTAGCGGCCTGCTATCCTTCCGTCTGCGCCGCCGCGGCCCGCTGTGCCGCCGTGCGGTGTATCCGTCGTCATTCCTGATAAGAACACTATGAAACCATCCATGCTGGCCAAGCTGGACCAACTGGCCAACCGCCTCGTCGAACTGGACGAACTCCTGATGTCCGAAGGCGCCACCGCGAACATGGACAGCTTCCGCAAGCTGAACCGCGAACACGCCGAACTGAGCCCGCTCGTGGCCGTCTATCGCCAGTACCAGACCGCGCAAGCCGACATCGACGCGGCACAGGAGATGCTGGCCGACCCGGACATGAAGGAATTCGCCCAGGACGAGATCGACGCGGCCAAGGCGCGCATGGCGGAGCTGGACCTCGAGCTGCAGAAGATGCTGCTGCCGAAGGACGAGAACGACGAGCGCAACATCTTCCTCGAGATCCGCGCCGGCACCGGCGGCGACGAATCCGCGCTGTTCGCGGGCGACCTGCTGCGCATGTACACGCGCTACGCGGAGCGCAACCGCTGGCAGGTCGAGATGGTGTCGGAATCGGCGTCCGACCTGGGCGGCTACCGCGAAGTCATCGTGCGCATCGTCGGCCAGGGCGCCTATTCGAAGCTGAAATTCGAGTCAGGCGGCCACCGCGTGCAGCGCGTGCCGGCGACGGAGACGCAGGGCCGCATCCACACCTCCGCCTGCACCGTCGCCGTGATGCCGGAGGCGGACGAGGTCGAGGACGTGCAGATCAACCCGGCCGACCTGCGCATCGACACGTACCGCGCGTCGGGCGCCGGCGGCCAGCACATCAACAAGACCGATTCCGCCGTGCGCCTGACGCACCTGCCGACCGGCATCGTCGTCGAATGCCAGGACGACCGCAGCCAGCACAAGAACAAGGCGCAGGCCATGAAAGTCCTGGCCGCGCGCATCAAGGACGTGCAATTACGCGAGCAGCAGAGCAAGGAAGCGGCAACGCGTAAAAGCCTAATCGGCTCGGGCGACCGAAGCGAGCGCATCCGCACGTATAACTTCCCGCAGGGCCGCCTGACCGACCACCGCATCAACCTGACGCTCTATAAACTGGACATGATCATGGACGGCGACCTGGCCGAACTGACGAACGCCCTGTCGGCCGAGCACCAGGCCGAGCAATTGGCAGCGCTGGGCGACTGATCAGCATCAAACCGGGGTCAGACCCCATTTTTGGGAAATTGCCAAAAATTGGGGTCTGACCCCGGTGTTAAGACCGTTATAAGTTGCTAGACTGAAAATATCCTTTTCGACCAATCAGGAAGCCCATGTCCTCGTCCCGCAATCTCCTGCTCGCCATCGCCGCCGTCAGCCTCGCCCTGATCGGTGCCGCCCTGTATCTACAGCACGCGATGGGCATGCTGCCCTGTCCGCTGTGCGTGATCCAGCGCTACTTTTATCTCGGCATCGCTTTCTTCAGCCTGATCGGCGCATGGATGGGCAAAAGCGCGAACAAGATCAAGGCCGGCGCCGGGCTCGCGCTGCTGTGCGCGCTGGGCGGCCTCGGTTATGTCGCCAAGCATTTGTACGTGCTGGCGCACCCGGGCTTTTCGTGCGGTATCGATCCGATGCAGACGACGCTCAACAAGATCCCGACCGCGACCCTGCTGCCGGGCCTGTTCCGCGCGGACGGCCTGTGCGAAGCGGCGCAGGAAACCGTGTTCGGCCTGAACGTGCCGCAGTGGTCGGCCGTCTGGTTCACGATCCTCACGCTGGCCCTGGTCGGGGTGCTGGTGCGGCGCGCGCGCTGATGGCGATCCAGCCCGGCGCCACCATCGCGGCCGTGCAGGCCAGCCTGCCGCTCGACCCGCTGGAAAACCGCATCCTCCTGTGCGAGGCGACGGGCTTATCGCGCGTGCAGCTGATCACGCAGGGCGACCGCGCCCTCACGCCGGACGAAGCATCCCGCCTGGACGATCTCGTGGCGCGCCGGCTGCGCGGCGAACCGATCGCCTACATTGTCGGCAAGCGCGAGTTCTTCGGCCTCGATTTCCAGGTCGGACCCGCCGTGCTGATTCCCCGGCCGGACACGGAACTGATCGTCGAACTTTCATTGGAACGCCTGCCTCCCGGTCCCGCGCGGCTGCTCGACATGGGTACCGGAAGCGGTGCGATCGCCGTCGCCGTCGCGCACACGCGGCCCGATGCCGACGTCACCGCGCTGGACGTCAGCCCGGACGCGCTGGCCGTCGCCCAGGCCAACGCCGCCGCCAGCGCGGCGCGCGTGCGCTTCCTGGAAAGCAGCTGGTTCGATGCCCTCGCCGCGGCCGAAATCTTCGACGTCATCGCCTCCAACCCGCCGTACATCGCGGCCGGCGACGAACACCTCGTCCAGTGCGATCTGCGCTTCGAGCCGGTCGGCGCGCTGACGGACCATGCGGACGGCCTGTCCGCGCTGCGCATCATCATCGCAGGCAGCCCGCGCCACCTCGCGCCGGGCGGCTGGCTGCTGCTCGAACACGGCTACGACCAGGCCGCGGCCGTGCGCGCGCTGCTGGCAGACGCCCGCTTCGCGGACGTGCAGAGCTGGCGGGACCTGGCCGGGATCGAGCGCGTGAGCGGCGGCCGGTTCGGCTGAACGATTCGGCTGACGGCGTCCCCGGCGCGGTCCGGATTCTCCGTTTGTTACAATTTCGGGTCCACCACCCGGAAGCCAACACGATGCGTCGACTGTTCGCGACCCTCATCCTGCTCGGCCCTCTCGTTGCGCTCGCGGCCGACGCCGCCGACCCGGCGCAAGCCCTGTTCGAGCGCGACTGGCAATGGCGCCTCAAGCACCAGCCCGAATTCGCCACGAGCGTCGGCGACCACCGCTACGATGCGCTGCTCGCGGACACCTCGCTCGCCGAACAGACGGCGATCATCGAGCACGCACGCCGCATGCTCGACCTCGCGCGCCAGATCGACCGCGCGCAGCTGACCGGCCAGGACCGCCTCTCCTGGGAGCTGTTCACGGGCGACCAGGAACGCCTGCTCGCGCGCGCCGCGTTCGTCGCCTTCGATCCGCAGCCGGTGAGCGTCCAGGACGGCCTGCCGATCCGCTTCCCGCAACTGGTCGCGCAGATGCCGTTCGTGACGGAAGACGACTACCGCAACTACATCGCGCGCCTGAATGCCCTGCCCCGCCACGTCGACGGCATCATCGAACAGATGCGCGAAGGGATGCGCACCGGCTGGACGGCGCCGAAGGCCATCATGGCCGGCCTGCCTGCGCAGCTGCGGTCCATGCGCGAGCACGTGCAGGACGGGGCACTCGGCGCGCCGTTCCAGCACCTGCCCGCGACCATCGCCGAAGAGACGCGTGCGCAGCTGGCGACCGACGGCGCGGCCGCCCTGCGCACGGCGGCGGGTGCGCTGCAAAAGCTGGAAGACTTCGTGCGCACCGACTACCTGCCGGCCGCGCGCACGAGCATCGGCGCATCCGGCCTGCCCGGCGGCGCGGCGTGGTACGCGTACCTCGTCAAGGCCGCGACGACGACGGCGCTGACGCCGGCCGAGATCCACGCGCTGGGCGTCAAGGAAGTGGCGCGCCTGCGCGCCGAGATGGAAGTGACGGCCGCGCGCACGGGGTTCAAGGGCTCTTATCCGCAATTCGTCGCGTTCGTGCGCAGCGATCCGCGCCTGTTCCCGACTGGCGCCGACGCACTGCTGGAACGCTACCGGCGCACCATCGCGCGCATCCAGGCCCAGCTGTCCACGCAGTTCGGCACGATCCCGCAGGAAGAACTGGCCGTCAAACCCGTGCAGCAGGCGGGCGCCGACACGCAGGGTGGCGCCTATTACGAAGCGGGCACGCCGGACCGTGTCGCAGCCCTCGTCGTCAACACGAGCCGCCTGGACACGCGGCCGCTGTGGGAAGTCGAGACGCTCGCGCTGCACGAAGGCATCCCGGGCCACCATCTGCAGGTCGCGCGCGCCCACGCCATCGACGGCCTGCCGGCATTCCGCCGCCACGCCTGGTATCCCGCGTTCGGCGAAGGCTGGGCGCTGTATGCGGAGAGTCTCGGGCCGGCACTCGGCCTGATGCGCGATCCGTTCTCGCAATTCGGCCGCCTGGCGGACGAGCAGCTGCGCGCGGCGCGGCTCGTCGTCGACACCGGCATCCACGCGCTGGGCTGGCCGCGCCAGCAGGCCGTCGACTGGCTGAACGCGAACACGGCCAATCCGCCGTCCGACAACGAGGTGGAAGTCGACCGCATGATCGCCCGGCCGGGCCAGGCGCTGGCGTATAAAATCGGGCAACTCCGCATCGCCGCGCTGCGCGCGCGCGCGCAGGCGGCGCTGGGCCCACGCTTCGACGTGCGCGCCTTCCACGACACCGTGCTGGATCACGGCGCCCTGCCGTTGGACGTGCTGGAAAAGCGCGTCGACCGCTGGATCGCGGCGCAGCCGCCCCCGGAGCCGGCACCGGTTCAGTAACTGAAATATCATAATAGGGCGACCGGCGAGGGGCGACCGGCGCGGTTGGCCGATTTCGGTTAATCTCTGCGTCTCATGGCAGTATAAGAAAGGAAATCCCGTGTCGAACCAACTGACCCGCCGCCTGGCCCTGCTGGACGACGATGCCCACCGCGGCCTGCTCCTGCAAGGCCTGCGGGGCATCGAGCGCGAGACGCTGCGCGTCGACGGCCAGGGCCACCTGGCCCGGACCCCGCATCCGGTAAAACTCGGCTCGGCCCTGACCCATCCGCAGATCACGACGGATTACGCGGAAGCGCTGCTCGAATTCATCACGCCGGCCGAGCACGACATCGGCCTGGCCCTGCACCGCCTGGACGCGATCCACCGCTACGCCTATTCCAGGCTGGACGGCGAGCTGCTGTGGAGCCAGTCGATGCCGTGCGAGCTGCCGGGCGAGGAAGACATCGAGATCGCCTGGTACGGCAAGTCGAACCTCGGCATGCTCAAGCACGTGTACCGCCGCGGCCTGGCGCTGCGCTACGGCAAGGCCATGCAATGCATCGCGGGCATCCACTACAACTATTCGCTGCCGGAAGACCTGTGGAAGCTGCTGGCGGAACACGAGGGCATCACGGAAGAACGCCGCAACGCCTTGCGCGACTTCCAGTCCGAAAGCTATATCGCGACCATCCGCAACTTCCGCCGCTACAGCTGGCTGCTGATGTACCTGTTCGGCGCGTCGCCCACCCTGTCGAAGGGCTTCCTGCGCGGCCGCGAACACAATCTCGAGACGCTGTCGGACGACACGTTGTTCCTGCCGTACGCGACGAGCCTGCGCATGAGCGACCTGGGTTACCAGAATGACGCGCAATCCGGCCTGCGCCCGCACGAGAACAGCCTGGAAAGCTATGTGACGTCGCTGATGGACGCCGTCAAGCGCCCGTATCCGCCGTACGAAGAGATCGGCACGAAGAAGGATGGCGAGTGGGTCCAGCTGTCGACCAACATCCTGCAGATCGAGAACGAATACTATTCGACGATCCGACCGAAGCGCGTGATCCGCACGGGCGAGCGCCCGGTGCAGGCGCTGTGCGCCCGCGGCGTGCAATACATCGAGGTGCGCTGCCTGGACGTCGATCCGTTCGAACCGGTCGGCATCGCGCTGGAGACGGGCCGCTTCCTGGACGCCTTCCTGCTGTTCTGCGCCCTCGAGGAAAGCCCGATGATCAATGCGATGGAAGGCCAGGTCCACGCCCGCAACTTCGCGCGCACCGTGAAGGAAGGCCGCCGTCCGGGCCTGACCCTCACGCGCAACGACCACGAAGTGCTGCTGAAGGATTGGGCGGAAGACCTGCTGGAACGCATCCGCCCCGTCGCGGAACTGCTGGACCACGAGCACAATTACAAGGGCGCGCACATGGACGCGCTGAACGCGCAGAAGGCCAAGGTCGCGGACCCGGAAAAGACGCCGTCGGCGCGCGTGCTGCAGGAAGTGCGCACGCTCGGCTCGTTCGCGCAGTTCGGCCTGCGCCAGAGCGAACTGCACGCCCAGGCGTTCCGCACCGAACCGCTGATGCCGGCGGAGACGGGCCTGTTCGACGAGATGGCGCAGGCGTCGCTGGCCGAGCAGGCGCAGATCGAGGCGACGGATACCGGTTCCTTCGACGACTTCGTGGCGGCGTATAACAGTAGTACACTGTGCCGTAACAGCTAGTACGTCGTCCCCGTCCTAGCCGGACGCCTTGGCGGGGACCCAAGTTTGCGTGCGTGACCACAGAAATTGGGCTCCCGCCTGCGCGGGAGCGACGGTTCACGCTGAATCGGAGCTCTCCTTGCTCACCTTCTTTAACGAACACCACGCCCAGCACGCTCCTTCGTCGGAACCGCCCCAGCGCATCGACGTCGTGGCGAACGAGTTCACGCGGCGTGGCCTGGGCCGCATCGTCACCCCGCACGGCGTGCCCCTGACGTCGCTGGAACGCACGCACACGCCCCGCTACCTGCACTTCCTGCGCGGCGCCTGGAACGAGTGGCTCTCACTCGATCCGCTCAACGCCGGCCGCGACCTGGTGCCGTCCGTGTGGCCCGGCCAGGGCATGCGGCGCGATGTCGAACCGGACTGCTTCACGGGCCGCCTCGGCCTGTACGCGTTCGACGGCACCACGCCGCTGACGGCCGGCACGTGGATCGCCGCCAAGACGGGCGCCGATTGCGCGATCAATGCGGCGCACGCGCTGCGCCTCGGCGAACGGAGTACGTTCGCGCTCACGCGCCCGCCCGGCCATCACGCGGGCGCCGATTACTGCGGCGGCTTCTGCTTCCTGAACAACGCCGCACTGGCGGCCCAGCACCTGCTCGACGACGGCCTGCAGCGCGTGGCCATCCTCGATCTCGACTACCACCACGGCAACGGCACGCAGGACATCTTTTATCGGCGCAAGGACGTGCTGTTCGCGTCGATCCATGCCGATCCGCGCACGGACTACCCGTACTATGCGGGCCACGCCGACGAGACGGGCGCCGGCGCCGGCGTCGGCTTCAACCTGAACGTGCCGCTGCCGCGCGGAACCAGCGCCGCGCAGTGGTTCCTCGCGCTGGAAACGGCCTGCGTCAGGATGGCCGGCTTTGCGCCGCAGGCGCTCGTCGTGTCGCTGGGCGCCGACGGCATCAAAGGCGACCCGCGCTCGCACTTCGGCCTCGCCAGCGGCGATTTCCTGCGCATCGGCGAGCGCATCGGCTTTCTCGGCCTGCCGACCGTCTTCGTGTTCGAAGGCGGCTCGGTCGTGCCCGAACTCGGCATCAACGTGGTCAACGTGCTCGAAGGTTTCGAGACGGCGGCCTGAATCTCTACGTAGGAAACGACATGATCGAATGGCAGTGGAGCGGCTTCGCCGACCTGACGGCGGCGCAACTGTACGAGATGCTGGCGCTGCGCCAGCAGGTGTTCGTGCTCGAGCAGGCGTGCCTGTACCCGGACATCGACGGCCTCGACCCGGGCGCGCATCACCTGCTCGGCTGGCGCACCGTCGACGGCAAGCGCGAACTGGCGGCCACCCTGCGCTGCCTGGCGCCGGGCGCGAAATACGACGAGATGTCGCTGGGCCGCGTCGTCACCAGCCCGTCCACGCGCGGCACGGGCCTCGGACGGGAACTCGTCGCGCAAGGCATCGCATGCGCGGAACGGCTGCATTCGGGCCACGCGATCCGCATCGGCGCGCAAGCGCACCTGGAAACGTTCTATGGGAGCTTCGGCTTCGTCACGGTGTCGGAACCGTACGACGAGGACGGCATTATGCACATCGACATGGTGCGTTCCGCTTCCGCTACTTGAGTAGCCCGGACTTGCTCGGGTCCGGCATGCGGATCGCGACGAGGCAGGCCAGCGCGCACATGACGCTCACGTACCAGTAAAAATACGGCTCGTGGCCGGCCTGCTTGAACCACAGGGCCACGTACTCCGCCGAGCCGCCGAAGATCGCGTTGGCGACGGCATACGACAGGCCCACGCCCAGCGCGCGCACTTCGACGGGGAACATCTCCGCCTTGATCAGGCCACCGATCGACGTGTACAGGCTGATGATCGCCAGCGCACACACGATCAGCGCCCCCGCCGCCAATGGGCTGGAGATCGTCCGCAATGCCATCATGATGGGCGTGGTGAACACGGCGGCGAGCGCGCCGAACCAGATCATCGACGTGCGCCGGCCGATGCGGTCGGACAGCGCGCCGAACGCCGGCTGCAGCAGCATATAGATCAGCAGGCAGACGGTCATGATGCGGCTCGCCGTCTCCGTGCTCATGCCGGCCGTGTTGACGAGGTATTTCTGCATGTACGTCGTGAACGCGTAAAAGATCAGCGAGCCGCCGGCCGTAAAACCCAGTACGGTGACGAACGCGCGCCGGTGGTGCTTCAGCAGCGACGCGACGCTGCCCGCGGCCTCGCTCTTGCGCTCGGTGGCGGTGGTGGTTTCGTGCAGCGAACGGCGCAGGTACAGCGACACGAGGGCGGCGCAGGCGCCGACGACGAACGGGATGCGCCAGCCCCAGGCCTTCAGCTCGTCGTGCGTGAGCAGCAGTTGCAGGATGCCCAGCACGAGCAGCGCCGCCAGCTGGCCGCCGATCAGCGTCACGTACTGGAACGACGCGAAGAACCCCTTGCGTCCCGGCTCCGCGACCTCGCTCATGTAGGTGGCGCTGGTGCCGTACTCGCCGCCCACGGACAGGCCCTGGAACAGGCGTGCGACCAGCAGCAGCGTGGGCGCCGCCGTGCCGATGCTGGCATAGGTCGGCAGCGCGGCGATCATCAGCGAACCGCCGCACATCATGAGCACGGAAATCATCATCGCGTTGCGCCGGCCGTAGCGGTCGGCGACGCGGCCGAACAGCCAGCCGCCGATCGGGCGCATCAGGAAGCCGGCCGCGAAGATGCCGGCCGTGTTCAGCAGCTGGGTCGTCGGATTGCCTTTCGGGAAGAAGGCGGACGAGAAATACAGTGCGCAGAACGAATAGATGTAGAAATCGAACCACTCGACCAGGTTGCCGGACGACGCGCCGACGATGGCGAACACGCGCTGGCGCGATGTCAGATGTTCGATGGCATGCGGGTCCGCTGTATCCGTCGTGGTCATTGCTGTCCTCCGGGTCCGGACCCAGCATAGCAGTTTCTCAATTCGGACGGCGCCACAGCAGCACCGGGATGCCGGCGAGCAGCAGCAGCGCCGTCGCCGGTTCCGGCACGGGCGTGAGCAGGACCGGCGCGCAATCGCCGAACTGGTCGCAGCTGTTGGCCACGATCTGGCCGGCGTCGTTGATGCCGACCGCATCCATGAGCACCTGGATGCCGAGCCCCTCCGTGACGGTGTTCAGGTCGACCAGGCTGCCGTCGGCATACACGAATGCGTGCGAGAAACCGTCCCCGACGAAGCTGGAATAACCGACCACCATGCCCGCCGCGTTGAGCGCATGGGCTTCGCCGAAATCGCCGCCGAAGGAACCGAGGTCGACCATGACGCCCCCGCTGTACAGGAACGGATGCCAGACGGCCGCGTCGCCGATCAGGCTGTAGCCCGCCACCTGGCCGGCATCGTTGATCGCCTCGGCCCAGCTGAAGCCGCCGCCCAGCGTGCCGAGGTCCTGCATGGTGCCGTCGTGGTACAGGAAGGCGTGGGCGCCGTCGTCCGGGAAGCCCGGGCCCGGCTGGGAACCGCCGACGATCATGCCCGCGTCGTTGATGCCCCGCGCCCGCGCATCCGCCCCGCCCAGCGTGCCGATGTCGGTCAGCGTACCGCCGCTGTACAGGAAGGCGCGGCTGTTGCCGGACGCATCCGTGGAGTCGCCCACGACCTGGCCGCGCGCATTGATGGCATACGCGACGCTGTCCCCGCCGTACAAGGTGCCGATGGGCTGGATGCCGCCGTTGCGGTAGATGAAGCCACGCGTCGTGTCGCCGACCAGCGAAGCGCCGACCACGGCCCCGCCGTTCGTGGCGGTCGCGTAAGCGGACGCGCCCGGCGTGGGCAGGAAGGTCGTCGTGCCGTTCTTCCACACGAACGCGCGGCCCTGGAAATCGGCATCCAGGCCGCTGCCGACGATGCTGCCGTCGTTGCCGATGCCATAGGCCGTGAAGTTTTCAGGCAGAAAGGTCGCGGTGTACAGCGGCGCCGCCCATACAGGCGTACAGGCAAGGAACGGCAACAACAGGGCGAACAGGCAACGGCGTATCGACATGGCAGGCTCCGATGACATTCAGGCGTGCCAACGATACGGCCCGACGCGCCGCGCGGGACTGAGCGAAATCAGGCGTGCGCCACCCGCGTCAGAACGTGATGACGAAGCGCGCGCCGCGGCTCACCGGACGCGCATAACGTACCGTGCCGCCATTTCCATGTACCAATTGACGCACCATCGCAAGGCCGATGCCGCCGCCCTGTTTGCGTGTTGTGAAGAACGGCGTGAAGATGTGCGCGGCCAGCGCGTCCGGCACGCCGGGACCGTCGTCGTCGACCTCGATGCGCAGGCGCGCGCCGCGCACAAGGCGGGCGCCGACGCGCGCGCGGCCGCCCGCGCCCGTGGCCTCGAACGCGTTCTTGAGCAGGTTGATCAGGGCCTGCTCGAGCTGCCCCGGATCGGCCATCAGTTCCAGCGATGCCGGCTCGACGGAAAAGGCGACGTCGCCGCCGCGCGCGCGCCAGGCCGGGCCCACCAGCGCATCGAGCCGCGCAAACAGGGCCGCGAGCAGCACCCGTTCCGGCCGCGCTTCCGGCACGTTGGACAGGCTGCGGTAGCTGGCGACGAAATCGACGAGGCTGTCCGCGCGCCGACCGATGGCGTCGAGCGCCGTGCCGAGGTCCGCCGCCACGTCGGCCGGCAGCACCGGACGCGCTTCCTCGACCAGGTCGCGCGCCGTGCGCGACAGCGAGGCCACCGGCGTCAGCGAATTCATGATCTCGTGCGTGAGCACGTGCACCAGCTGGCGCCACGCGTCCAGGGCCGCCGCTTCCAGTTCGCTCTCGACCGGCATCAGCGCGGCGAGGCGCTGCGGGCGGCCGTGCAGGGTCAGCATCGACACGGTCGCCAGCGCGCGTTCGATGCCGCGTTCCGTCTCGAACTGCAGCAGGGTACGCTCGCCGTACGGCTGTCCGGCCAGCTGGCGGTACAGCGCGGCGGCATCGCTGGCACGGCCCGGGGCGACCAGCTTGCGCGCGTTCGCGTTCAGCGGCTGCACGTGCTCGTCCGCATCGATGCCGAACAGCGCCACCGGCGCGTGCTCCAGGCGCGCGTCCAGGGCCAGCGCGTTGTCGACGAGGCTCTGCTGCTCGACGCTCAGCACCGCGCGCGGCTCGAACGCGGGCAACCGGCGCAGCGCGGCGAGCGCGTTCAGGCTGCGCCACAGGATCAGCGCCGGCACCGCCGCCGCCAGGCCGCACAGCACGATAACGCGCGGCGCATCGCCCGCGCGGCCCGCACCGAACGCCAGCACCGCCAGGCCGGCCGCCGCCAGCAGCGCGACCACCTTCGCGCGCGCTTCAGATGCCATGCTTGCCCAGCTTGCGGTACAACGCGGCGCGGCTGACGCCCAGCATGCGCGCGGCGAGGCTGATGTTGCCCCTGGCCTTGTCCAACGCGGCGGCGATGGTGTCGCGTTCGAGTGCGCCGAGCCTGAAGTCCTGATCCGCCTCGACGTGAACGGGTGCAGGTCGCGCCGCCGGCGCGAGGCCGAAATCCTCGTAGCGGTAGTCGGCACCGCCACCCAGGATCACGGCACGCTCGCACGCGTGGCGCAGTGCGCGCACGTTGCCCGGCCAGTCCCACGCGCACAGGCGCTCCAGCACAGCGGGCGCCAGCTCGCGCACGGGCCGCTGGTACTGGCCCTCGTACAGCGACAGGTAGTGGTGCAGCAGCCCGGGAATGTCGTCGCGCCGCGCGCGCAGGGGCGGCACGCGGATCACGATGGTGTTCAGGCGGAACAGCAAATCCGCGCGGAACACGCTCGGGTCGAACAGGCGGTCTTCCGTGAGGTTGGTCGCGCTGACGATGCGCACGTCGACGGGCTCGGGACGATCCGCGCCGATGGGCGTGACCTCCCTGCGCTCGAGCGCCGTCAGCAGCTTGGCCTGCGCGGGCAGCGGCATGTTGCCGATCTCGTCGAGGAACAGCGTGCCGCCGCGCGCCGCCTGGAAGCGGCCGGCGCGGTCGCTCTTCGCATCGGTGAACGCGCCCTTGCGGTGGCCGAACAACTCGCTCTCGAACGTCGCTTCCGGCAGCGCGCCCATGTCGACGGCGAGGAAGGTGCCGGCAGCGCGGCGCGACGCCTGGTGAAGAGCGCGCGCGACGAGCTCCTTGCCGACGCCGTTCTCGCCCAGCACCATCACGTTGGCCTCGGTGGGCGCCACGCCCGCGATCAAGGCCTTTACCTCGCGCATCGGCGCGGAATCTCCCATCAGGGCCGACGCGCCGGGCACGTTCGCGGCCGCGCGGCGCGCCAGTGCGGCATCGACGGCGCCGGCGAGGCGCGCGTTGTCCCAGGGCTTGGTGATGAAGTCGACGGCGCCGCGCTTGAGCGCCTCCACCGCGAGGGGCACGTCGGCATACGCGGTCAACGCGATCACGGCAGGCGGCCGCGCCAGGGTGCGCAGGCGATCGAGCACGGCGAGGCCCTCGGCGCCGTCGATGCGGCCCGGCGTGAAGTTCAGGTCGAGCAGCACGACGTCCGGCACGCCATCCGCGAGCACGGCCTCCAGCCGCGCCGGATCGTCGAGCGTGGCGACGGCGCCATGGCGGCGGCGCAGCAGCATCTGCGCGGCGCAGGCCACGTCGCGGTCGTCGTCGAGGATCAAAAGTCGGGTGCTGGGCTCAAGCATCGGGCCATTCTAGCAGTGCGCATGGCGGTGTTGCACTGCCGGGCGGTCACCTGTCCGGAAGCGCACAGGGGCACCTGTCCGGATCCGGACAATCGCGCCGTAAAACCCGTTCCGGCGCGGGGAAAAGGGCGTGGCACGGCGCTTGCAAATGCTGCCGGTATGACCACGAATCCGTCTCCCCACCTCGTCACCGGCGCCGCCATGGACGTGCGTGTTCCCGTCCGGCGCGGCCGGCTCGCCCTCCGTGCCGGCGCGCTGCTGGCCGCCCTCTGCCTGGCGGCCTTCGCCGCGTGGCAGGCCTTGCCGCACGGGTTGCAGGTGGCGGCGCGCGACGTGCGCATCGCCCGCGTCGCGCCCGGCGTGTTCCGCGACGAGATCGTCGTGCGCGCCAGCGCCGAACCGCTGCGCGCCATCGTGCTCGACTCGGTCGAATCGGGCCGCGTCGAGGAAGTGATCGCGCACGACGGCCAGCAGGTGGCGAAAGGCGACCTGCTGTTCCGCCTGTCGAACCCGCAGCGCAACCTGGAACTGCTGGCGCGCCAGACCGAATACGCGCAGCAGATCTCGAACCTCGCGACCCTGCGCGTGGCCCAGGAAGCCAGCCGCACCGACCACCAGCGCCGCGTGGCCGACCTGGAATACGCGCTGGAGCAGGCGCGCAAGCAGCATGCGCGCAACGCCGGCCTGGCGGCCCGCGGGTTCCTGTCGGCGGCTGCGCTCGAAGATTCCGCCGACAAGCTCGCGCAGCAGCGCCGCCTGCTGGACGACGAGCGCGCCGGCAGCGCCGCCGAGGAGCAGGTGCGCCGCCGCGTGCTGCAGCAGATCGAAGGCGTGATCGCGGGCCTGCAGGCCGGCCTGCAACTCGTGAACGCGACCGTCGACGCGCTGGCCGTGCGCGCCCCGGCGGCCGGCGTGCTGACCGACTTCCGGCTGCGCGTCGGCGAGACGGTGCGTCCCGATCAGCGCCTCGGCCGCATCGACGATCCGCAGCGCTTCAAGCTCGTCGCGCAGGTCGACGAGTTTTATCTGAGCCGCGTCGCGGCGGGGCGTCCCGGCCAGGCCGTCCAGGACGGACAGGTCTATCCGCTGGGCGTCGCCACGGTCTACCCGCAGGTCAAGGACGGCCGCTTCACGATCGAGATGGTCTTCACGGATCGACAACCGCCCGTGCTCAGCCCCGGCCAGGGCCTGGACGCGCGGCTGACCCTGGGCGAGCCGGCCCGCGCCCTGCTGCTGCCCCAGGGCACCTATGCCGGCGACGGCGGCGGCGCCTGGGTGTTCGTGGTGGCGCCGGACGGCCGCCATGCCGAACGGCGCGCGGTGCGGCTCGGGCGCCGCAACGACACGCAGGTGGAGGTCCTGTCCGGCCTGGCCGCCGGCGAGGACGTCATCGTGTCCGGCTACACGCCGTTCGGCAAGGCCGAGCGGCTGGAATTGACGAAGTAACCCGAAGCCTCCAACATCACATCAACCACGAAAGAACGACATGCTCCGACTATCAGGCGTCAGCAAGATTCACACGGCGGGCGAAGTCCGCACCACGGCCCTCGACGGCATCGACCTCGAGATCGCGGCCGGCGAATACGTGGCCATCACGGGGCCGTCCGGCTGCGGCAAATCCACGCTGCTGTCCGTCCTCGGCCTGCTCGACGTGCCAACGTCGGGCGAGTACTGGTTCGAAGGCCGCAACGTGGCCGGCTGGAGCGAGGCGAAGCTGAACGCGCTGCGGCGCGGGAAGATCGGTTTCATTTTCCAGAGCTTTAACCTGATCGAGGAATTGACCGTGTTCGAGAACGTCGAACTCGCGCTCGAATACACGGGCATGCCCGCGGCCGAGCGCCGGCGGCGCGTGCTCGACATGCTCGATCGGCTGGGCGTGGCGCATCGGGCCGGGCACCGGCCGTCGCAGCTGTCGGGCGGCCAGCAGCAGCGCGTGGCGATCGCGCGCGCCCTCGTGGCCGGGCCGGCCATGCTGCTCGCCGACGAACCGACCGGCAACCTCGACACGGCCCACGGCGACGAGGTGATGCGTCTCCTGCGGAACATCAACGCCGAAGGCACGACCGTCGTGATGGTCACGCACTCGCCCGCGCACGCGGCGCAGGCGTCGCGCACCCTGCGCCTGCTCGACGGCCGCATCGTCGTCGACGCCCTGCTGGCGGCGTAAGGGGGCCCTGATGAATCTGCGTGATTTCCGCATCGGCTGGCGCCTGCTCGTCAAGGAGCCGGCGTATTCCGCGGTGGTGGTGCTCGGCCTCGCGGTCGGCATCGCCGTGTGCTTTTTGCTGCTCGGCTTCGTCCGGCATTCGTTCTCGTATGACGAGCACGTGCCCGAGCGCGAGCGGGTCGTCCAGCTGCAGGAACGGTGGAACCTGGCCCTGCTCGGCAACGGCTGGGGCACGACCGCGAGTCTGCCCGCGCGCGACGCGGCACTGGCCAGCGGCCAGAAGGTGCTCGCCACCGCCTTTCTCGACCGCGGCGTCAGCGTGCGCGTGGGCGACCGGGTGCTTGCCTTCGGCGTCGCGCTGGTCGATCCCGACTTCGAGCAGATCTTCGCGCCGCGCGTTCTCGCCGGCGACCTGCACGCGGCCCTCACGCGGCCGGAGGCGCTGGCGCTGACGGCGGACACCGCCCTGAAGGTGTTCGGCCGCGTCGACGTGGTCGGACGCACGCTGCAGGGCGACGGCCAGACATACGTGGTGGCGGCCGTCGTCGCCAACCCGCCGGCCGCCACCACGCTGCCTTACGAGGCGCTGGCGGGCACTGGGGGCGTGATCTTCGCGCCCGACGCGCGCGGGTTCGCCACGAGCACGTGGGGCTTTTCGCCCGGCCGGGTCTATCTGAAGCTGCTGCCGGGGGCCGAAGCCGGCGCCGTGGTGGATGCGCTGCGGCGCGGCCTGCGCGCGTCGCCGCTCGTGCAGCGCGACTACGCGCAGCAAGTCGCGGCACTGGGCGGTCGCGACCTGATCGATTACCGGCTGCAGCCGATCGCCGACGTGTACCTCGCGCCCGACCTGAACGACGTCATCGCGCCGCACGGCAACCGCCAGGGCGTCATCGGGCTGGGCGCCGTCGCCGTGCTGGTGCTGCTGCTGGCCGCGACCAACTACGTCAACCTGGCCACGGTGCGTACGCTGGCGCGCCAGCGCGAGATCGCCGTGCGCAAGGTGCTGGGTGCGTCTGCACCGGCCGTGGCGCGCCAGTTCCTGGCCGAGTCGGTGCTGGTCTGCCTGATCGCAACCGTCCTCGGCCTGCTGCTGGCGTGGTTGCTGCTGCCGGTGTTCGCCGACCTGGTGCAGCGCAGGCTGGACGGCATGTTCAACGCGGTGTCGCTTGCGTCGACATTGGTACTGGGCGTAGCGCTTGGCCTGGCGGCTGGTGCTTACCCGACCTGGTCGGCGCTGCGCGTACGCGCTACCGCCGCCCTGGCCGGGCGCGGGTCGAGCGAGACCGCGCGCGGCCTGTGGATCCGGCGCGCGCTGACGGCGCTGCAGTTCGGTGTCGCCATCGGCCTGACCGCCACCACGCTCGCCGTCGCCTGGCAGACGCGCTATGCCAGCACCCTCGATCCCGGCTTCGATGCGGCGCCCCTGTTGATGTTCCCGGTCGCGAACGACATGCGCGACCCGCGCACGCGCGCCCTGCGCGACGCGATCGCGCGCTTGCCGGGTGTGGCGGGTGTGGCGGTCTCGCATTTGCCGTTCAGCGTGGGCCACAACATCGTCACCTTGCGCCGCGCCGGGGGCACGGCCACCGACATCAACCTGTACGCGGTGAGTCCCGAATTCTTCGACGTCTACCGCGTCAAGCCGGCGGCCGGACGCCTGTTCTCCCCTTCGCTCGACAAGTTCGGCGACGAGGACCGCGTGGTGATCAATGCGGCGGCCGCGCGCCAGCTCGGCTTTCCCACGCCGCGCGATGCGGTCGGGCAGATGGTGACCAATACCGCGGGCGACAACCGGCCGAAGCGGATCGTGGGCGTCGCACCCGACCTGCGCCAGCGTTCGGCACGCGACGGCCAGCAGCCGAGCGTGTTCTTCCTGAACGAGCGCGTGGGCGGGTTCACGGTACGGTGCAGCGGCGACGTCGACGCGGTCCGGCGCGCCATCGAAGCGCTGTGGCCGCGTTACTTCCCCAACGAGCCCGTGGACGTGGTACGCATGCCGGCACTGATCACCGACATCTTCTATGCCGACGACCTGCGCCTTGCCAAACTGCTGGCGGCGGCCAGCGCGATCGCGACGGCCATCGCCGCCTTCGGCATCTACGTGCTGGCCGCGTACAGCGTGCGCCGGCGCGAGAAGGAGATCGTGCTGCGCAAGCTGTACGGCGCAGGCGGCGCCGCGATCGCGCAACTGGTGGCACGCGAGTTCGCGGCGCTGGTCGGCGCCGGCGCGGTGCTGGGATTACCGTTCGCGTGGGTGGCGATCCAGCGCTGGCTGGGCGCTTTCACCGAGCGTGCGCCGATCGGCGCCTGGACGCTCGTCGCCGCGCTGCTGGTGGCGGGCGTGGTGGCGCTGGTGTCGACCCTGCGCCACGCACTGGCCGCGATGCGCATCCGCCCCGCCGCCGCGCTGCGCGAGTGAATCAGCAGGCCGCGCTGCCGCAAACCTTCACCAGTTCGACTTCGAACACGAGGCCGGCGTTGCCCGGAATGATCGTACCGGGCACGCCGCCCGCGCCGTAACCCAGGCTGCTCGGGATCAGGATCGTGCGCTTGCCGCCGACCTTCATGCCCAGCACGCCCTGGCTGAAGCCCGTGATCGCGGATTCGTTCGTGCCCACGGCGCCGATGACGAAGGTGAACGGCTTGCCGGCCGGCGATGCGTCGAACTTGGTGCCCTTGAAATCGGCGGCGGCGGCGCTGTACAGCCAGCCCGTGTAAGCGACCTGCACGCGCGCGCCGTTGACGGCTTCGGCACCGGTGCCGATCGAGATGTCGGTCTTGGTCAGCGCGGCGGGATTATTGTTGACGACGGGGGTGCTGCTGCCCGAACCGCCGCCGCCACCGCACGCGGACAGGCTCAGGATAGCGGCGAAGGCGGCGGCCAGCGGGAAGGACAGTTTCATGGGACTCCTACAGGACAGGTTGGATGGTTATCGGTGGAAAACCGAACCTTACCAACGCGCCCTGCAAGCGTCTGTGGGGGATTTGTATGCCTTTGTAATCCAGTCAGATTTCGACCTGGGTGCCGAGTTCAATCACGCGGTTGGTCGGGATCTGGTAATAGTCCGCGGCCGTGCGGGCGTTGCGCTGCATGGCCACGTACAAATGCTCGCGCCACGGCATCATGCCCTGCCCCGGCACCGAGATCACGGTCTGGCGCGCGATGAAGAACGACGTTTCCATCATCTCGAATTCGAGACCATTGGCGGCGCACAGGCGCAGGATGTCCGGGATGTTGGCCTCGTCCTTGAAGCCGTAGGTCACGTTCAGCTGGTAGCAGTTGTGGCCCAGCGCGACGACCTCGACCTGCTCGTTTTCGGGCACGTACGGCTCTTCGCGGATGTGCACCGTGAGGAACACGACGCGCTCGTGCAGCACCTTGTTGTGCAGCAGGTTGTGCAGCAGCGCATGCGGCACGCCGTCCGTTTCGCTGCGCAGGAAGATGGCGGTGCCGGCGACGCGATCGGGCGGTGCCACGAACAGCGACTGCAGGAAGTCCTCGAGCGGGATCGCGTGCTTTTCCAGGTTCTCGAACACGAGTTCGCGGCCGCGCTTCCACGTCAGCATGATCGTCAGCAGGATCGCGCCGAGCAGCAGCGGGAACCAACCGCCGTGCAGCAGCTTCAGGGTGCTCGCCGAGAACAGCATGATGTCCATCGCCATGAAGAAGCCGGTGGCGCCGAAGCACAGCCACAGCGGCAGGTGCCAGCGGTAGCGGATCACGAAGAACGTCAGGATCGTCGTCGCGAACATGGTCGCCGTCACCGCGATGCCGTAGGCGCCGGCCAGCTTGTCCGAGGAACCGAAGCCGACCACCGCCAGCAGCACGACGATCAGCTGCAGCCAGTTCACGGCCGGGATGTAGATCTGGCCGATCTCGCTCTCCGACGTGTGCATCACGCGCATGCGCGGCAGGAGGCCCAGTGCGATGGCCTGGCGCGTCATCGAGAACGTGCCGGAGATCGTGGCCTGCGACGCGATCACGGTCGCCATCGTCGACAACAGCACGAGCGGCAGCACGCTCCAGCTGCCCAGCTGGTGGAAGAACGGGTTCTCGAGCGCTTCCGGATGCGTGATCAACAGGCCGCCCTGGCCCAGGTAGTTCACGGCGAGCGCGGGGAACACGACCATGAACCAGGCGAAGCGGATCGGCTTCTTGCCGAAGTGGCCCATGTCCGCGTACAGCGCCTCGGCGCCGGTGAATGCCAGCACGACGGCGCCCAGCGCGACGAACGCGATCATCTTCTCGCGCAGCATGAACTGGAACGCGTGCAGGGGATTCAGGGCATGCAGGATCACGGGCGCCTGCACGATGTTGATGACGCCCATGACGGCCAACGCGACGAACCACACGACCATGACGGGACCGAACCAGCGGCCGATGCCGGCCGTGCCGTGGCGCTGCACGCTGTACAGCCCCACCAGCACGACGATCGTCAGCGGCACGACATATTTTTCCAGGCCGGGCGTGGCCACTTCGAGACCTTCGATCGCGCCCAGCACGGAAATCGCCGGCGTGATCACGCTGTCGCCGTAGAACATGGTGGCGCCGAACACGCCCAGCACCATCAGCACGTAGTGCCAGCGCGACGTGCGCGTGACGGAGTTCAGCGCGAGCGCCATCAGGGCCATGATGCCGCCCTCGCCGCGGTTGTCGGCACGCAGCACCAGCGTGACGTATTTGAGCGAGACGATCATCGTCAGGCCCCAGAAGATCAGGGACACGATACCCAGCAGGTTCGGCGTGGTCAGCGCCAGGCCGTGGACGGGATCGAAGATGGTCTTGAGCGTGTACAGCGGGCTGGTGCCGATGTCGCCGTAGACGATACCGACCGCCGCCAGCGTCAGCCCTGCGAGGCTGCTTTTCTTGTGTTCTGACGTCAAGGTTTCACCGTTTTGTTGTTCTGGTGCGTTGCACAATAGAATAATTGACAAGGAAAGACAAGAGCGCGTCCTTTTGCCCGGACGCCATTTTCTCAAAGTCTGCATCAATGGGAGCAAGCCGAGCGCACGCCTCGGACGCGGGAAACGGGTCCCCGCCAGCAAGGCCGCGCCCGTTCGGGGATAATGTCGGACCGTTCACCCGTATCACCTTCCCCCATGAACTCCGGCATCCTGTCCGCCGCCCTCGCCTTCCTGTGCTGGGGCCTGTTTCCGTTGTATTTCCACGCCATCGACGAAGTGCCGCCGCTGCAGATTCTCGCGCACCGCATGCTGTGGTCGCTGCTATTCCTCGTGATCGTGCTCGCCGTGCGCCGCCAGTGGGCCTGGCTGCACCTCGTGCGCCAGCCGCGCGTGTTCGGCAGCTTCGTTGCGTCGGCCCTGCTGCTCAGCATCAACTGGCTCATCTACATCTGGGCCGTGAACAACGGCCACGTCATCGAGGCCAGCCTCGGCTATTTCATCAATCCGCTCGTCAACATCATGTTCGGCTCGATGCTGCTGAAGGAACGCTTGCGGCGCACGCAGTGGATGGCGATCGCCGTGGCGGCGCTGGGCGTTGCCTGGCTGACGTGGCAGGCCGGCAAGCTGCCATGGATCGCGCTGGCGCTGGCCGTGTCGTTCGGCGGCTACGGCCTGCTGCGCAAGACGGCCGCGCTCGGCGCTCTGGAGGGCCTGTCGTTCGAGACGATGGTCCTGTTCCCGCTCGCGGCGGCCTACGTCGTCTGGCTCAGCGTGCACGGCCAGAACACCTTCATCAACACGGATTCGAACACGACGCGCCTGCTGCTCGTCGCGGCCGGGCCGATCACGGCGATCCCGCTGCTGCTGTTCGCGGCGGGCGCGCGAAAAATCCCGCTGTCGATCGTCGGCTTGCTGCAGTACATGTCGCCCACTTTGCAATTCCTGCTGGGCGTGTGGCTATTCCACGAAGCATTTACTGCCGACCGCCTCGTCGGCTTCGCGCTGATCTGGCTCGCGCTGGCCCTGTTCGCGGCGGAAGGCCTGCTGAATCGGCCGCAAGCGGTGGCCAAAGAGGCTTGATCCACCGCAAACCGGGGTCGGACCCCAAATTTTGGCAATTTCCCAAAATCGGGGTCTGACCCCGGTGTTTTACAGTATCCTGTCGTCCTTAATTTACGAGATAGAAGCACATTACTAATGGCCAACTACGTCTACACCATGAACCGCGTGGGCAAGATCGTCCCACCGAAACGCCAGATCCTGAAGGACATTTCGCTGTCGTTCTTCCCGGGCGCGAAGATCGGCGTGCTGGGCCTGAACGGCTCGGGCAAATCGACCCTGCTGAAGATCATGGCCGGCATCGACACCGACATCCAGGGCGAAGCGCGCCCGATGCCGGGCCTGAACATCGGCTACCTGCCGCAGGAACCACAGCTCGATCCGGAAAAAACCGTGCGCCAGGAAGTGGAAAGCGGCCTCGGTGAAGCCTTCGAAGCGCAGGCGAAACTGGAAGCCGTGTACGCGGCCTACGCCGAGGAAGATGCCGACTTCGACGCGCTGGCCAAGGAGCAGGAGCGCCTGGAGTCGATCATCGCCGCGTCCGACGGCGGCAACCTGAACCTGCAGCTGGAAATGGCCGCCGACGCGCTGCGCCTGCCGCCGTGGGATGCGAAGATCGGCGTGCTGTCCGGCGGCGAGAAGCGCCGCGTGGCGCTGTGCAAGCTGCTGCTGTCGAAGCCCGACATGCTGCTGCTCGACGAACCGACCAACCACCTGGACGCCGAATCCGTCGAATGGCTGGAGCAGTTCCTGCTGCGCTTCCCGGGCACCGTCGTCGGCATCACCCACGACCGCTACTTCCTCGACAACGCGGCCGAATGGATCCTGGAACTGGACCGCGGCCACGGCATCCCCTGGAAGGGCAATTATTCGTCCTGGCTGGAGCAGAAGGAAGCCCGCCTGAAGCAGGAAGAAGCGACGGAATCCGCGCGCCAGAAGGCGCTGGCGAAAGAGCTCGAGTGGGCGCGCCAGAATCCGAAGGCACGCCAGGCCAAGTCGAAGGCGCGTCTTGCCCGCTTCAACGAACTGTCCGAATACGAATACCAGAAGCGCAACGAGACGCAGGAGATCTTCATCCCGGTCGCGGAACGTCTCGGTAACGAAGTCATCGAGTTCAAGAACGTGTCGAAAGCGTTCGGCGACCGCCTGCTGATCGACAACCTGTCGTTCACCGTGCCGCCGGGCGCGATCGTCGGCATCATCGGCCCGAACGGCGCCGGTAAGTCGACCCTGTTCCGCATGATCGCTGGTGTCGAGCAGCCGGACAGCGGCGAAGTCGTCATCGGCAAGACCGCGAAGGTATCGCTCGTCGACCAGTCGCGCGACAGCCTCGCCGCCAACAAGACCGTGTTCGAAGACGTGTCCGGCGGTGCCGACATGCTGTCCGTCGGCCGCTTCGAGATGCCGTCGCGCGCCTACCTGGGCCGCTTCAACTTCAAGGGCGCGGACCAGCAGAAACTGGTCGGCAACCTGTCCGGCGGTGAACGCGGCCGCCTGCACCTGGCCAAGACGCTGCTCAAGGGCGGCAACGTGCTGCTACTGGACGAACCGTCGAACGACCTGGACGTCGAAACCCTGCGTGCGCTGGAAGACGCGCTGCTGGAATTCGCGGGCAGCGTGATGGTCATCTCGCACGATCGCTGGTTCCTCGACCGCATCGCCACCCACATCCTCGCGTTCGAAGGCGACTCGCAGGTCACCTTCTTCAACGGTAACTACCAGGAGTACGAAGCCGACAAGAAGAAGCGCCTCGGCGAAGAAGGCGCCAAGCCGAAGCGGATCCGCTACAAGCCGCTCACCAGCTAAGCTGCTTTATTCCTCCAGATAGCGCTGGGCATCCAGCGCCGCCATGCACCCGCTGGCGGCGCTGGTGATCGCCTGCCGGTAGATGTGGTCCTGCACGTCGCCGGCCGCGAACACGCCGGGAACGCTCGTGGCGGTCGCCAGGCCGTTGCGTCCCGCGCGCGTCACGATGTATCCGTTTTCCATCTCCAGTTGTCCCGCGAAGAGGGCCGTATTCGGCTGGTGGCCGATGGCCACGAACACGCCGTGCACGGGCAGTACGCGGATGCCGCCGCGCACACCGCGCAGGCGCAGCGTGTGCACGCCGGCCGCGTCGCCCAGCACCTCGTCCAGCGTGTGGTTCCACAGGACGTCCACCTTGCCCTCCTCCACGCGCGCCAGCAGGCGCTCGACGAGGATCGCTTCCGCGCGCAGATGGTCGCGCCGGTGCACCAGCGTCACCCGCGACGCGATGTTCGCCAGGTACAACGCCTCTTCCACGGCCGTGTTGCCGCCGCCGATCACGGCGACTTCCTTCCCGCGATAAAAGAAGCCGTCGCACGTGGCGCAGGCCGACACGCCGCGGCCCATGAAGGCCTGTTCCGACGGCAGGCCCAGGTAGCGCGCGGATGCGCCCGTCGCGACGATCAGCGCATCGCACGTGTAGTCGCCCAGGTCGCCGGACAGGCGCAGCGGCCGCTCGTGCAGGTGCGCCGTGTGGATGTGGTCGACCACGATCTGCGTGTCGAAGCGGCGCGCATGCAGCTCGAAGCGGCGCATCAGGTCCGGGCCCTGCACACCGTCCGGATCGGCCGGCCAATTCTCGACGTCCGTCGTCGTCATCAGTTGTCCGCCCTGCGCGACGCCGGTGACGAGCAGCGGGTTCAGGTTGGCGCGGGCCGCGTACACGGCGGCGGAATAACCCGCGGGGCCGGAACCCAGGATCAGGACCTTGGCATGTCGTTTCATGATGTCAGGAGGCGAAGTGGCGGGACAGGTGCTGCGCGAACTGGTCGGGCTTCATGAAGCCGATGACGCGGCTCTCCGGCACCTCGCGACCCTGCTTGAACAGGATGATGCCGGGTGGCCCGAACAGCCCGAATTTCTTCATCAGCGCGCGGTCTTCGTCGTTGTTGGCGGTGACGTCGACCTGCAGCAGGCGCACCTGCTTCATCTGCGCTTCCACCTTCGGTTCGGAGAACGTAAAACGCTCCATCTCCTTGCACGACACGCACCAGTCGGCATAAAAGTCCAGCATGACCGGCGTGGGCGACGAGGCGAGCACGCGATCCAGTTCGGCCAAGGTGCGGATGCGCTCGAACTTCTGCTCCTTGTTCTCCGTGGCGGCGGCAACCGAAGTGCCACGCAGGTGCGCCAGCGGCTGCAACACGTCAGAACCTGCGCTGGCGGCGCCGACGAGTTCGAACAGGCCGCCCGTCAACAGCACGAGGCCCAGCGTCTTGCCGGCATAGCGGCCCAGCCCCGCACCGGCGGCGATGGGTTCGAACACGCGCAGGAACACGGCGCACAACACGGCGAACGCGCCCCACAGCAGCATCGCGACGGTGACCGGGAACACGGGCGTCACCATCCAGATGGCCGTGGCCAGCAGCAGCAGGCCGAACACGCGCTTGACGTGGTTCATCCACGCGCCGGCGCGCGGCAGCAGGCTGCCCGCCGAGACGCCCGTCAGCAGCAGCGGCACGCTAATCCCGGCCGCCATCGAGAACAGCGCCCAGCCGCCCGTCCACACGTTGCGCGTCTGGCTGATGTACAGCAGCGCGCCCGCCAGCGGACCGGCCACGCACGGCCCGACGATCAGCGCGGACAACGCGCCCATCACGAACACGCCGGCGAAGCGGCCGCCGCTCATGCGGCCGCTCGTCGTGCTCAAACGGCTTTGCAGGCTGCTGGGCAGCTGCAGCTGGTAGACGTCGAACATCGACAGCGCCAGCACGACGAGCAGCGCGCCGAACGTCAGCAGCACCCACGGCTTTTGCAGCGCGCCGGCGAGACCTTCACCGGCCAGGCCCGCCGCGACGCCCAGCGCCGTGTAGACGAGCGCCATGCCCAGGCTGTACGCCAGCGCGAGGATAAAACCTTTACTGCGCGAGACGTTGCCCTCGCCAACGATGATGGACGACAGGATCGGCACCATCGGCAGCACGCACGGCGTGAACGACAACAAGAGGCCGAACGCGAGGAACGCGAGGCCGATGCGCCAGGCGCTGCCCGATTGCAGCGTACGTTGCGCCAGCGAGCTGTCGTCTTCGTGCGCGGGTGCGGGCGCGGGGACCGCCTCCTGTGTCGCGAGCTTCAACGCGCCCGGCGCTGCCGGATCGACCCTGAACGCGACTTGGGCGGGCGGATAGCACAAGCCCGCATCCGCGCAACCCTGGTAGCCCACGCGCAGCACGAATGGTGCTTTCGCGTCCGCCTTCAGGGGCAGGTCCGCTGCAAGCTGCCCCGCATAGGTCTCCATCTCCTTGTTGAAATTGCTGTCGAACTTGCGTACGCCATCCGGCAGCGCGGGCACGCCCACCTGCGGTGCGTCGAACACGAGGCGGTCGCGGTACAGGTGGTAACCGGGCGCGATGGCCCAGGTGACGTGAACGATGCCGCCCGTGCGCAGTTCGGCACTCGGCTTGAACGCCTGTTCGGGCGGCAGGAAATCGTCGGCGGCAAGCGCCGACCGGCCCAGCGTGCTGGCCAGCAGGACCAGCGCGACCATCCATCGAAAAAGCTGCTTCATGATGCGTAATCTCCTGAAATGCTGTGATGATGCGCTTGACCCGTGCTGTCGATGGCGAAGTACGCGAGCCCGCTCGAAGCCAGGAAAGACAGGCCCTCGTCCTCTTTCAGCATGACGATGGTCGACACGCTGCCGCCCAGAACGGCCAGCGGTGCCAGCACGCTCACCGAGCGCCAATGGGAGACAGGCATGCCGGTGCGCGGATCCAGTACATGGCAATAGCGCCTGCCGTCGACGTCGATGAAGCGTTCGTAATCGCCGCTCGTCGTCAGCGCACCGTGGCTCACGGCGATGCTGGCGACGATGCCGTCCGGTTTGCGCGGGTCCTGGATGCCGATGCTCCACAGGCGCCCGTCGGGTTGCGGCCCGATGAAGCGCATGTCGCCGCCGAGGTTCACGTAGCCATGCCGCACGCCACGTTCCTGCAGCAGCGCGCAGGCGCGGTCGGCCGCGTATTCCTTGCCGAAGCCGCCGAAGTCGATCTCCATGCCGGCGCGCGGCAGGTAGACGGCACCATCGTCGCGCTGCACGGCCGTCCAGTCCACCAGCGCCAGCAGCGGCGCCAGTTCGCGGGCATGCGGCACGCGCGGCTGGCGGAAATCCCAGGCGCGGCGCAGCACGCCGGACGTGATGTCGAACAGGCCGCCGCTGGCGCGGTACAGGTGATCCGCGTAGTCGAGCAGTTGCGCCGTCTCCGCGTCGCATTCCACCCGGTAGCGGCCCGCCGCGGCATTGATGCGGCTGACGATGCTGTCGGCGCGGTAGCGCGAATACGTGCGCTCGATGCGCCGCACCTCGGCGATGGCCGCAAGGGCCAGCTCTTCCGCCGCATGACCGTCCGGCGCGGCCAGCCGGATTTCGCACCGGCTGGCCATCGCGTCGAACGGAAAGCGGTACACCTCGTCTACCATCGCCGCGTCAATCCGACCTGGAAGATGCGGGCATGCAGCGGCGCGAGGCCCGGACTGCCGTCGTGGAACAAGCGCCAGTTGCCGCGCTGCTCGTAGCCCTCGACCTTGACGTCGACGGTCCACAGCTTGCCGATCTCGCGCACGACCTTCAGCCCCGCCGTGACGGCGCCGAAGCCGGACAGGCGCTGGTCCGGCGACGACAGCCGGTTCGGATCCGCACTCGCGAAGCCGGGCGGGAACGGCGGGCCGAGCGTGCCGTCGTACACGGGGTCGTAATAGAAGTACGCGGCGCTCTGCGTATATAAACGCAGCTCCGGCACGATGCTCCAGCCGCCGCCAAGCGGCTGCACGTATTCGCCGGACAGCGTGTGCGCGCGGATGCGGAACGAGTCGCTGTAGTAGCGGTAGGACAGGCGCGACGTGCCGCCCGTGCTATCGATGTAGTGGTTCCAGCGCAGCAGCACCGTGTTCTGGCGGCGCGAACGGGGCCGGTTATCGAACAATTTATACGGATCGTTAAAGTAACCGTCGCCGTTCGTGCGCGTGAGCGTCAATTGCCCGATGTCGTTCGGCGTCAGCACGCGCGTCACGCCCGCGAGGACGCTGAGCGTGCGCTTGTGCTCATCGACGACGACGTGGTTGACGGGGTCGATGCGGTCGCGGCTGCCCGCAAGGCCGAATGCCCATGTCGTGTTGTTGTCCTCGCTGGACACGGTGCCGCTCAGCGACAGCGCGCGCGACACGTAATCGTGCTCGGTCGAATACGCGGCGCCGGCCGTCAGGGTGCCGCGCCGGAAGTAGCGCGTGACGGCGACGTCGCCCGCTTTTCTCTCGTCCTGCATGTGCGAAGCGCCGGAGATGGCCGTGTGGTAGCGCGGCGACGCGCCGGATACGTCGTCGGCCGTCAGCGTGCCTTCGATGGACCAGTCGCTCGCGACCGGCGCCGTCACCGAAATCGACGGCGAGTGCGCACGGATGCGATCGAGGCCGCTCTGGCGGTCGGCGTAATCGAGATAGCGCAGGCTGATGCTGCCTTCCTGCGGCGGTTCGTCGGCGAGCGCCTGCACGCCGGGCAGCAGCAGCGCGGCGGCGAGCAGCGAGGCCGCCAGGTCCTGGGGAGCTTGCTTGGATGTCGTCATGGACTCTCCTCAGTTGCAGCCGCAGCCGCCGCCGCCCACGCCCGCGCCGCCGGATGCGGCTTCGCGGCTCGTGGTGATGTGGTCGGTGTAACGGGTCTCGAGCTTGTCGCCGCCGAAGGTCATCTCCGGCTTCGCCAGTTTTCCCTTTTCCCACGGCTGCACGGTGGCGCAGCCGGCCAATGCCAGCAGCGCCGGCGCGATCAAAACGAGGGCCTTCATTGCGCGCCTCCCAACGCCTTCTTGATCACCTGTTCGAGCTCCGCGCGGTCGGCTTCTTTAAAGCCTGCGTGCTCGTACAGGACCTTGCCGTCCGGTCCGATCAGGACGCTGCTCGGCATGCCCTTGACGCCGTATGCGCGCGGCGTGGCACCGGCCGGATCGAATGCGATCGCGAAGCGGGCCGGCGTCTCGGCGAGGAAGCGGCGCGCGTCGTCCGTCTTCGCATCGAGGTTCACGCCGACGACCTGCAGCCCGCGCGCACCGTATTTCGCCTGCATCTCGTTCATCCACGGGAAGGACTGGCGGCATGGACCGCACCACGACGCCCAGAAATCCACGTACACGAGTTTCCCCTGGTACTTCGCCAGCTGCACCGCGCCGTCCTTGCCCGGCAGGTCGAACGCGGGCGCCGCGGCGCCC
>Ga0187844_10000007_pt1 | contig 125167 bp, 112 predicted proteins | sample SpaLakP09_SKY_50_FD_134517 | JGI IMG/M metagenome (GOLD analysis project Ga0187844, IMG submission 134517) | Oligotrophic lake water microbial communities from Sparkling Lake, Wisconsin, USA - SP09_SKY_50 | ecosystem: Environmental > Aquatic > Freshwater > Lake | place: USA: Sparkling Lake...
CGAATGCGATGTGCCAACAGCATGGTCGCTCTCCAGTGCTTCGTTCAACTTCTTGCGGTAGTTGCGCAGTCCGTACAACCTGGAAGAAAAGCAGAGTACGATCGACATCACGTCATGAACGTGATTTCCACGATCATATTTAGACATTTCACGACACGTTTAGTTCACCTAGGGTCAAGCTCCCAACAACGTACAGGCCACGTACTTTGCCCGCGCCGCTGGTGTTGCGCGCTTTTCCTACAACTGGGCATTGACCGAGTGGCAAATCCAGTATCAGGCGAGTCTGGCCGACCCCACTTTAAGCAAGCCAAATGAAGCGTCATTGCGACGCCAGCTCAACACCATCAAGCGTGAACAGTTTCCCTGGATGCTGGAAGTGACCAAGAATGCGCCGCAAATGGCGATTATTCAAGCGGGGGACGCCTTCAAGAATTACTTCGAGGGGAACGCCGGGTATCCTACGTTCCGCAAGAAGGGGCGTGATGACCGATTCACCATGAGCAACGATCAGTTCCGCATCGACGCTGCCCATATCCGCATCCCCAAGCTTGGATGGGTAAGAATGTGCGAGGCCTTGCGTTTCGACGGCACGGTGCTGTCTGCGTCAATTTCAAGGACTGCCGGTCACTGGTTTGCCAGCATCACTATCGATACATTTGACGATTTGCATCTGCCACAAGCCGATAACCAAGGCGCGGTGGGCGTGGATCTGGGTGTGTCGGCATTGGCGACGCTGTCGACAGGCGAATGTATTGCCGGGCCAAAGGCGCACAAACGTTTGCTGAGCCAGTTGAAGCGCCATTCGCGCGACCTGTCGAGGAAGGTCAAGGGATCGGCCAATCGCAGCAGGGCGAAGATCCGGTTGGCAAAGCTGCATGCCCGGATTGCCAATATCAGGCAAGACAGCCTTCACCAGCTTACGCACCACCTCACGAGCAGGTTTCACACCATCGGCATTGAAGACTTGAACGTCAAAGGCATGATCAAGAACCGGTGTCTGGCACGCGCGGTGTCGGATATGGGATTTTATGAATTCCGGCGGCAACTGGAATACAAGGCAGCCCTGCGCGGCGCGCGTGTGGTCGTCATCGACCGCTGGTATCCGAGCAGCAAGACATGCTCATGCTGCGGCCACAAGCTCGAATCGCTGCTGCTCTCCGTGCGCCATTGGACTTGTCCGAACTGCTACGCAATGCACGACCGCGACGTCAATGCAGCGATTAACTTAAAGAACATGGCGGTGAGTTCCACCGTTCCGGCCCGTGGAGGGGAAGGCTCTGGTCGTGCGCGTAAGCGCAAGACGAAACCGGCCCCGGTGAAGCAGGAATCTAGCGGCATAGCTAACTATGGATAGCTTTGCTTAAGTCTGGAAGAACGGTATGATCGCACTTTCGCAGCTGCTGTATTCCGGGGCGCGCCGTAAATACCAGGGAGACTCGGACGATGACACGTTTAACGGCAAACGATTTTGATCCCGAAGTACTCAAGCTGTTCGACCAGTACGTGCACGGACAGCTCGACCGCCGCGGCTTCCTCTCGCAGGCCGGCCGCTATGCGGTCGGCGGCGCCACCGCCGCCGGCATGCTGGCCGCCCTCTCGCCCAGCTTCGCCGCCACCGTGGTGGCACCAAGCGATCCGCGCATCAGGGCCAGCTATGTCGAATACCCTTCGCCCAACGGCTACGGCAAGCTGCGCGGCTACCTGGTGCAGCCAGCCAGCTTCAAGGGCAAGTTGCCGACGGTGCTGGTGGTGCACGAAAACCGCGGCCTGAACCCGCACATCGAAGACATCGCGCGCCGCCTGGCGCTCGACAATTTCATCGCCTTCGCACCGGATGCGCTATTCCCGCTGGGCGGCTATCCCGGCGACGAAGACAAGGCGCGCGCGCTGTTCGGCCAGCTCGACCAGGTCAAGACCCGCGCCGACTTCGTGGAAGCGGCCGGCATCCTGCGCAAGCACGCCGACGGCAACGGCAAGGTCGGCGTGGTGGGCTTCTGCTACGGCGGCGGCATCGCCAACTACCTGCCCACGCAACTGCCGTGGCTGGACGCATCGGTGCCCTTCTACGGTTCCCAGGCGCCGGTGGCCGAAGTCCCGAAGATCCGGACCCCGTTGCTGATCCACGATGCGGAAAAGGACAAGCGCATCCTGGACGGCTGGCCGGCCTACGAGGCGGCCTTAATCGCCAACAAGGTCGACTACCAGCACTTTGTGTACGCCGGCGCGGAGCACGGCTTCAACAACGACACCACGCCGCGTTATGGCGAAGCGTCCGCCAAGCTGGCCTGGGACCGCACGATTGCCTTTTTCCGCAAGCACCTGCATCAGTAAGCACGAATACATTCGTTCCCAAGTTGCGTTCCCTTGGCAGGAAGCGCGCCACCCGGCCTGCTCCTGCGCGGCCCGCGCCGCTGCTGCCCGGCGTGCAGCCGTGCTGCGCGAAGGACAGTCAGCCGCGCGGCCGGGAACCGGGCGGCTTGCTGTTCATGAATTCAAGGTCATCTTCGTCGAGCGGCAAGGAAGGGATGTGTTCGATATGGTCGACGTCGATGTCGGCGCCGTCGCGGACCCGGGAATCGCGCCCGGCCGCCGCCCGTTCGCCTGTGCCGCCGGAATCGGTATCGCTGTCCAGGTCGGCATCGCCGATGTCGCGCCCGGCACTGCCGCCGCCGCCCGCGTCCAGGTCGGACGTGGTGCCGCTGCCCAAGTCCAGGATATCCTGCCGTGAATACCCCTGTGCCCCGACCAGGTCGCTGCCGCTGTCGGAGGTGTCGCTCGGGCCGAGTGCGCCCGTGCCGTGGCCGGTACCGAGCTTGCGGTCCGGTGGATCCGGAAAGTTGTCCGGATCGAGTGTGCTGCTGCCTGACATGATATGCCTCCAGAACGTGGGAAGTTCTGACAGGCTACCGAATTTTTCCTACGGACGGCGCACGCCGTCGGCCGGCGTCCAGTTCATGCGGTCGGTGATGTCCATGCCCACGCCGCGGTAGCCGGCAAAGGCGCTGGTGGCGTCGAACATGGGCTCGCCGCTGACCTGCAAATATTGCACCGTGCCATTGGCCCGCGTGCGCGTATAGATGAAGTCGAGAAACGGACGCCGGCTCGCGATATTCGCGTCCAGCGAAGCGCGTTCTTCCGCGTTCCAGCCGCCGTCGGCGCCCTCGCCCGAACCGATGCCCAGCATGTCGGCCACCGGGCCGGAAAAGCGCGTCATATTGCCTTCGGCATCCTGTTCCCAGTACCAGTCCGAGGATAGCTCGGTAAAGCGCTGGAAGCGCGCTTCGCTGGCGCGCAGCTCGGCGGTACGTTCGAGCACGGTCTTTTCCAGTTGCCGGTTGTAATCGGCCAGGCGGCGGTACAGCAGACGCACTTCCAGCATATTGTGGATGCGCGTCTGCACCTCGACCATGTCGAAAGGCTTGCTGACGAAATCCTTGGCGCCGGCCTTCAGGGCTTGCAGCTTGTGGCCGGGCTGGGCCGTGATCACCAGCACCGGCAGGTAGCCGCCCGGTTCGATTTCCTTGAGCGCCTCGATCACTTCGAAGCCATCCATGACCGGCATCTGCAAGTCGAGCAGGATCAGGTCGTAGCGGTGTTCGCGGTGCAAGCCCACGACCTCGGTCGGCAACTGGGTAGTCGTGACATTGGTGTAGCCGCTGTTGCGCAGCATCTGGTCGAGCAGCATCACGTTCGCTTCCTGGTCGTCCACGATCAGGATGCTCGCGCGCAGGATTTCGGATGGTTCTAACATGGTGTACTTTCTTTGTCGGGCCGTGAACCGGCCTCGTGTTGGGCGGCGTGTTCAAGGGCGATATCGAGCGCCTCCATGAATTCGCGCACCCGGATGGGTTTGGTCAGATAGCGGAAGAAGCCCGCTTCCAGGCCCTTTTCTATGTCGCGCGGCACCGCATTGGCAGACAGGGCCAGCACCGGGATATGGCGGGTGGCCGGGTCGTCCGACAGGATCTTCAGGGCATCGAAGCCGCTGATGCCCGGCAGGTTGATATCCATCAGGATCACGTCCGGCAGGTAGGCGCGCGCCAGCTCCACGCCCAGGTGGCCGTCGATGGCGGTCAGCAGGCGCAGGTCGCCGCGGCGCGCGATCAGTTGCTCGACCAGGGCCAGGTTGGCGGGATTGTCTTCCACGTACAGCAGGGTCGGCTGTTCGCCCTCGCCGCGCCGTGATACATGGCGCCGTTCCAGGGTGTCGTCGTCGATCTTGTCCAGGTGCAGGTCCGGCGCCATGGCCGCCGCGAACTCGACCCAGAACAGGGAACCGACGCCGGTGCTGCTCTCGACCCCGATGGTGCCGCCCATCAGCTCGACCAGTTGCTTGGTCACCACCAGGCCGATGCCGGTGCCCTCTTCGGCCTGGTGTTCCTGGCCAAGCCGGTTAAACGGCTGGAACAAATGACCCATCTGGTCGGGCGACATGCCGATGCCGGTATCCTTGACGCTGATGCGGATCCGCTCGCCGTCGGCCATGGCGCACCGGACCACGACCGCGCCGCCGGCGCCGTTGTACTTGATCGCGTTCGACAGCAGGTTGATCAGCACCTGCTTGATGCGGGTCCGGTCGGCATGGATGAACATGACCTTGTCCTGCCTGGGGAACTCGAGATGAATGCCGCGCTTGGCCGCCTGCGGTTCTATCATGCCCTGGCAATCCTGCAGCACGTCCGACAGCGACATGGCTTCCTGCGACATGGTGACCTTGCCCGATTCGATCATGGCCAGGTCGAGAATTTCATTGATCAGGCGCAGCAGATACCAGCCGCCCTTGAGGATCTGGTCGATCGAGCGCTGCTGGTGCGGCGGCGGCGGCGGCACTTCCGACGCCATCAGCTGGGCAAAGCCGAGCACGGCATTGAGCGGGGTGCGCAGCTCGTGGCTCATGGACGACAGGAATTCCGACTTGGCACGGTTGGCCTTCTCGGCGCCCGCGCGCGCGGTTTCCAGCTCGAAGTTGGTTTCCTGCAGCGCATGCTCGAACTGCTTGCGCTCGGTCACGTCGCGCGCGGCGGCGAACACGCCCTGCAGCGTACGATGGCGGTCATGGAAGGTGGTGGCGTTGTACGACACCATGGTTTCCTTGCCGTCGCGCGCCAGCGCCGTCAATTCGTAATTGGTGACCTTGCCTTCGCGCAGCACGCGCGTGATGGCTTCCTCGGCCCGCTCCGGTTCCGTGAAATAATTCTTGAAGGGCGCACCGATCAGCTCGTCGCGGGTGCAGCCGGTCAGCAATTCCATCTGCTGGTTGACGTCGCTGATGAAGCCGCGCGGATCGGTCGTCATCAAGGCGTCGATATTCGATTCGATCAGCGAGCGGGTATAGAACTGCTGGTCGCGCAAGCGCTGGTCCAGCAGGGCCTGGTCGACCTCGACCTGCTTGCGCGCCGTATTGTCGGTGCCGATCAGCAGGTAGCCGATGACCACGCCCGCCGCATCGCGCAAGGCCGTCACCGACACCAGGGCCGCGATCCGGTTGCCGTCCTTGCGGATATAGGTCAGTTCGTAAATGTCTTCGATGCCGCGCAGGGCCTTGAACACCAGCGCTTCGAAACCGGGGCGGATGGCCTCGCCCATCGCGCCGGACAGTTCGGCGGCGCGGGCGACCAGTTCCTGGCGGTCCGAGATGTCGGCCGGCGTCAGCTTGTCGACCACTTCCTCGGCCGAATAGCCCAGCATGCGTTCGGCGCCCACGTTGAAGATCTGGATCACGCCATTGGCGTCGGTGGCGATGCTGGAAAAATTGGCGCTGTTGAAAATGGCATCCTGCAGCGCGCTCGACTTGAGCAGCGGCTTCGCGTGCAGCAGGCGTTCCGCCTCGTCGCGCTCGGAAATGGCGGCCTGTACCCGAAAAAACAACAGTGCCAGGAAAATCAGCAGCAAGATCGTGCTGATCTTGATCAGGTTGACCGACCCTTCCGAATCGACCGCGTAATTGAGCGCGATGCCGGCCACCAGCAGCAGCACGGCGAGCGTGGCGGCGAAGCCGAACAGGATCAGGCGTTCGACCGAGGAGTGCTTGAGGATGCTGATCACTTGACATTCCCCGGTTGGCGGTTGCGCACGTCCGAGAGCAGGCGCGCGAATTCCTTCTTGACCACGGCATAGCATTCGCACACATCCTGCTCCAGGCCTGCACGGTCGAGCACGGTGATATGGCCGCGCCGGTAGCTGATATAGCCATAGCCCTGCAGCCGTCCGGCCGCCTCGGTCACGCCTTCGCGCCGCACGCCGAGCATGTTGGCGATCAATTCCTGGGTCATGGTCAGGTCGTTATTGGGCAGGCGGTCGAGCGTGAGCAGCAGCCAGCGGCACAATTGCTGCTCCACCGAATGGTGGCGGTTGCACACGGCGGTCTGCGCCATCTGGGTCAGCAAGGCCTGGGTATAGCGCAGCAGCAGGCGCATCACGGGCCCGGCGCGGTTGAATTCTTCCATCATCACGGCCACCGGGATCCGGTAGCCGTGGCCGCCGGTCTGGATGATCGCGCGGCTCGGCGTGGTATTGCCGCCCATGAAGAGCGACACGCCCAGCACCCCTTCCTTGCCGACGCCGGCGATTTCCGACGAGCCGCCATTTTCAAGCAAGTAGTGCAGCGAAATGATGGACGTGGTGGGGAAATACACATACTGCAGCTTGCCGCCGGACTCGGACAACACTTCGCCCAGGGGCAAGGCGATCAGTTCGAGGTGCGGGGCCAGACGGTCGTATTCGGCGTCCAGCATGGCGGCGAGCAGCTGGTTCTGGTTGGGGTCGTGCAGACTGGACATGTGATGGCACCTCTGCTTCCAGCGGCAATTGGTAAGTTAGCCTGACAGCTTACCACCCTTACAGGTTTCTCCCGGGTATTACTTTTGGTTACAAGTCGATATATGTTCGCTAGCGTACGTACCAGCGTGTGAGAATTGGCCTATATTGAAATTTGCCGGCCAGCTTGATCCTCCGATCACCCAGACGCGTGCAAGCCAAAGGGTCAGGAAAAATGGAAAACATGTTGCGCAGGATTCGACTCTCGGTATCCGTGTCGGCCGCCATCGCGCTCGCAATCGGGCTCGTCATGACGGCCCTGCTGTTCACATCGGTGCGGCGCGTCGAAACCGAGACCCGCAAAATCCAGTTCCATGAACAAGCCACGCTGCGCATCGGCGCCGTGGCCAACGGCCTGTCCGACGCGGTCGAGCAGCTGATGGTGCTCAACCAGCTGTACCGCACCATCGGCACGGTCAGCCGCGAGCAGTTCCGCGAATTTTCCGCGCCCCTGCTGGCCCGCTATCCCGAAATCCAGGCCCTCAGTTTCCAGCGCCTGGTCATGCACGGCGAGCGCGAACGCTATGAAGCGGGGATGCGCCAGCGCTTCCCCGCCTTCACCATCACCGAATTCGACGGCGCCGTGCAGCGCCCCGCCGCCGAACGCGACAGCTACAACGTGGTGGAATTCATCGAACCGGCCGCCGGCAATGAAGCGGCGTTCGGCCTGGACACCTCGGGCAACCCGCATCACGCGGAAGCGCGTGCCCGCTCGCGCCGCACCGGCCAGGTGGCGGCCACCGGCCTGCTCTCGCTGGTCCAGCACCAGGGCTGGCAAGCCGGCTTCCTGGTGCTCGCCCCCGTCTATATGCGCGGCGCGCCGCAGGATACCGTCGCCCTGCGCGAACGCGCCGTGGTGGGCGAAACGGCGGCCGTGTTCCGCATCGACCACCTGATCCACACCCTGCTGGGAAAGAGCGGCTTCCTCGACACGCCCGACTTGTCGACCAGCATCTACGCCGCCTCGTCGGCCCAGCTGTCGCAACTGGCCTTCCAGAATGGCGCGCGGGTGCAGCCGGCGCCGCTGAGCACGCTCGGCCCCGAATGGCTGTTCTACGACCGCGCCGCGCCGGAAAGCGCGACCTTCAATGTGGCCGGCAACACCTGGTACATCGAAGTGGCGCAAGCCCCGCGTTTTTTCGCCACCCAGGTGCACGGTTCGCTGTATGTCCTGCTGGGCGGTATCCTGATCAGCATCCTGGCGGCGGCCTACGTGTACAACCTGGTCACGCGCGGCGCCGTCATCGAGCGCGTGGCACGCGAACGCACCAGCGCCCTGCGCTCGGACAACCAGCGCCTGTCCGAGGACCTGGCGCTGCGCATGCGCGCCGAAAAATCGCTGCGCCTGCGCGAAAAGGTCATCGAAGTCTCGTCCAACGCCATCATCATCTGCAGCGCCGTGGGGCCCGACTACGCCATCGAATACGTGAACCCGGCGTTCGAGTCGATCACCGGCTACAGCGCGGACGAGGTGGTGGGCCGCAGCCTGAAAACCCTGCAGGGCGCCAGCCGCGACCACCAGAACCTGGAAGAGATCAGCGCCGCCCTGCGCGAACAGCGCGAAGGCCACGCCGTGCTGCGCAACTACCGCAAGGACGGCACCGGCTACTGGAACGACCTGTATATCGCACCGGTGCGCGACGACATGGGCGTCATCACCAATTTCGTGGTGGCTCAGTACGACATCAGCGCGGTGATGCGCTATGAAGCCGAACTCGAATACCAGGCGCAGCACGACACCCTGACCGGCCTGGCCAACCGCAACCTGCTGCAGCAGCGCCTGGGCAGCGCCATTGCCGGCGCGGCCGAGAGCGGGGGCGAACTGTGGGTAGTGTTCGTCGACCTGGACCGCTTCAAGTTCGTCAACGACACGCTGGGGCACGAAGCGGGCGACAGCCTGCTCAAGACCCTGGCCGAACGCCTCAAGCTGGCGGTGCGCGACTGCGACACGGTGGCGCGCGTGGGCGGCGACGAATTCATGCTGGTCCTGCCAGAAAATACCGGCCACGGCGCCGGCATGGCGGTGCTGCACCAGGTGATGGATGCGGTGGCCGCCCCCCTGGTCATCCAGTCGCACGAATTTTTCCTCACCTGCAGCATCGGCGTGGCGCTCTACCCGGCCGACGGCACCAGTCCCGGCACGCTGACCAAGCACGCCGACATCGCCATGTACCGGGCCAAGGAACTGGGGCGCAACTCGATCCAGTTCTATACCACCTCCATGAACCAGCGCACGCTGGAACGGCTGGAGATCGAGGCCGACCTGCGCCACGCGCTCGAGCGGGGCGAATTCGTGCTGCACTACCAGCCGCAGGTGGACATGGAAACCGGCGCCATCGCGGGCATGGAAGCGCTGCTGCGCTGGATGCATCCGATGCACGGCATGATCCCGCCCACCCGTTTCATCGCCCTGGCCGAGGAAATGGGCCTGATCCTGCCGATCGGCGACTGGGTGCTGCGCACCGCCTGCGAACAGACCATGCGCTGGCACCGCGAGGGGGTGGGATCGCTGCGCGTCGCGGTCAACCTGTCGGCGCGCCAGTTCACCCAGAAAGGGCTGGTGCAATCGATCGCCGCCGTGCTGCAGGAGACCGGCTTGCCGCCCGCCTGCCTGGAACTGGAACTGACCGAAAGCATGGTCATGAGCGACGTCGACAGCGCCATTACCATCCTGCGCGACCTCAAGGGCCTGGGCATCAAGATCGCGATCGACGATTTCGGCACCGGCTACTCCAGCCTGTCCTACCTGCGCCGCTTCCCGATCGACGTGCTCAAGATCGACCAGTCCTTCGTCAGCGACATCACGCTCGAGCAAGACGATGCCGCCATCGTCAGCTCCATCATCTCGCTGGCGCACAGCCTGCGCCTGAAGGTCATTGCCGAAGGCGTGGAGACGGGCGAGCAGCTGGCCTTCCTGCGCGCGCGCGGCTGCAATGAAGTACAGGGCTACTTTTACAGCCGCCCGGTTCCCGCGATGGATTTTGCTTCACTGCTGGTGCGGCATTCAGAACGAATGGCGCATGCCGATATTGAGGGCTGAGGAATTCTTGTCCTGGCCGAAGACGGTACGCGGTCGGGTCAGCGAATAGGCCGCGTAGTAGTCGGCGCGGCGCGAGACCTTGTAGGTGGCGCCGAACGCGACCTGGTCGGCGTCGTGATTGGCCAGGTCGCGGTCGTTCTTGCGGATGAAGGATGCCAGGAAGGTGGTCTGCCCGTAAGGCAGCGCCACGCCGACCAGCACGTCGCGGCTGTCGGTCGATGGCGTGGTGGCCAGCGAAGCGCCATACGGATTGTCCGGATTCCACAGCGGCGAACTGCCCCAGCCGCGGTTGGCGCTGTAGGCGGCGTAGGCCTTGACCAGGCCCAGGCTGACATTGGCTGCCAGGATGGTGTTCTTGGCGTCGAGGCGGTTGCCCATGGACAGCGCGGGCGCCACCCGGATCACATTCTTGTTCTGGTGGGCGACGCGGAAGGTGACCGGACCGCTCTGGAAACCGACCGACAGGCCCCAGGCGCGGCTGTTGCGCGAATCGCGCTCCAGGCCGGACAGGGTCAGGCGGCGCGGTTCGCCGGCATTGGTCAGGCCCATGCGCTTGCCGGGATAGCCGAACACCTTGGTTTCGGTATCGGCCAGGCCGGGCTCGAACAGGTCGCTCACCTCGATGACCGAGATGCTCAGGTCGCCGTCGGGGCCGGGAATGACGATCCGGTAGGGATCCGGCGCTTGCGCGTGGGCAACCGAGGCGCAAGCGCCCAGGGCCAACAACACGAGACAGGATCGATCCATTTCAGACTCCGGTAATTAAAGTTTCCGCTAGAGTCCGTTATCCCCCTTTTTAACCATCGGTTCTGTCCGTTACCCCACACAAGGGTCATATTTCTGTTTCCCAAATGAAAATTCCATGCCAGAAAAGCAAAAAAGCCACCGCATGACGACCATGCGGCGGCTTTTCCAGCGGGGACTGCGGTTTATTTCGCCGCCGCGGCCATCTGCTTGTTCTGCTCGTCCAGCCATACCTTCAATGGCGCGAAGTACTCGATGATGGCGCCGCCATCGATCCTGTCTTCGCCGCTGATCGCCTTCAACGCTTCCTGCCACGGCTTGCTGGCCCCCATGGCCAGCATGGCTTGCAGCTTGGCCCCGGCCTTCTTGTTGTCGTACACCGAGCAGCGCGACAGCGGCCCCGTGTAGCCGGCCTCGCGGCACAGCGCGCGGTGGAACTGGAACTGCAGCATGGTGGCGATGAAGTAGCGCGTGTACGGCACATCGGCCGCCACGTGGTACTTGGCGCCCGCATCGAAGCCGTTGGCGGCCATCGCCGCAGGACGCTTCACGCCCTGGTACTGCTCGCGCAGCGCCCACCAGGCCTTGTCGTAGTCGGCCGGCTTGGTCTTGCCGGCATACACGTCCCAGCGCCATTTGTCGACCAGGAAGGCGAACGGCATGAAGGCCACCTTGCCCAGCGCGCGGTCCAGCAGCAGCGGGATATCGTCGCCGGCCGGCAGGTCGTCGCGCAGGCCGACCTTCTTCAGGTATTCGGGCGTGATCGACAGGGCCACGGTGTCGCCGATGGCTTCATGGAAGCCGTCATTGGCGCCGCCCTGGAACAGGTGCGGCTGCTTTTTGTGGGCCAGGAAGTAGTACACATGTCCCAGCTCGTGGTGGATGACCGAGAAGTCTTCGGCGGTCGGGTTGATGCACATCTTGATGCGCACATCGTCCTGGCCATCCAGGGTCTAGGCCGACGCGTGGCACACCACGTCGCGGTCCTGCGGCTTGGTCAGCAGGGAACGGGTCCAGAAGGTGGCCGGCAGCGGCTCCATGCCCAGCGAGGTGTAGAAGCGCTCGGCGTACCGGGTCATGTCGGCCGCGCTGGTCTTGCGCGCCACCAGGGTCTTGCCCAGTTCGAAGCTGTCCTTGTTGGCGGCAGGCTTGAGGATCGGGTACAGATTGTTCCAGGTCTGGCTCCACATGTTGCCGAACAGGTGGGCCGGGACCGGGCCTTCGGCCGGCACTTCGGCCGCGCCGTAGGTCTGGCGCAGCTTGTGGCGGGTGTAGGTGTGCAGCGAATCGTAGAGCGGCTTGACCTGCTGCCACAGGCGTTCCATCTCGGCGGCGAAAGCGTCGGGCGGCATGTCGTAGCCCGAGCGCCACAGCGCGCCGGTATCGGCAAAGCCCATTTCACGCGAACCCTTGTTCGACAGGGCGATGTATTCGGCGTAACGGCTCTTGTATTCAGGCGCCTGGGCGTGCCAGCCGAGCCAGATTTCCTTGAGGCGCGCCGGGTCGCGGCTTTCGGCCAGGACCTTCTCCATTTCGCCCAGCGCCATGCATGGCAGCGCCTTGCCATCGGGCGCCGCCGGGCAGTACTTGGCCTTGCCGTAGGAGCCGTTCAGGCCCGCGGCCAGCGTGGTGTATTTTTCGCGGTCGGCGTCGTTCGGCAGCATCAGCGTCAGCTGCAGCAGCTTGAGCTTGCGCGCGGTCGCTTCCGGCAACTTGAGGCCCTTGAAGCGGCGCGCGTCCAGCGCGAACTGGCCGGCGGCGGTCAGGCGGCGTTCGCCCGCCTGGGCGGTGATCGTTTCGGTGTCGTCGGTGATGAAGTTCTGGGCCACCCAGTCGGCGCGCGCGCCGGTGAAGTCCAGCTTTTTCAGGGTCGCTTCGGCGTCGGCCACGAAGCGCTCGGCTTCGGCCACGGTCGGCTTTTTGGCGGCGGCGGCACCTGCCGCGCCGTGCAGGCCCACGCCTGCCATCAGTACCGCTGCTGCGATTTTCGTCATTCTCAATTCGTTCTCCCGGATGTCGTTTTTATTGGGTGCGGTCGGACCGCAGAAGCGCATTATAAGGCCGTCACTTGCTCTGTTGGCTGGCAACCCAGCGGTCCACTTCCCCGGCCAGCACGTCCATCGGCACCGAACCGGTACGCAGCACGACGTCATGGAAGGCCGGCAGCGAGAACCTGGGGCCGAGCGCGGCCTGGGCCTTGTCGCGGATCTCGATAATGCGCAGCATGCCGATCATGTAGGCGCAGGCCTGGCCCGGCCACGCCACGTAGCGGTCCACTTCCTGGGCGATGACGCCGTAGTCGATCGCCTGCTGGCGCGTCCAGCCCTTGGCGTGCAGGCCGGTGTCGACCACCAGGCGGCGCGCGCGCAGCAGCTTGTCGGTGAGGGAACCGATCAGGCCAGGCAGGTCGCCCTCGTACCAGTTGTCGTCCACCGCCAGCTGTTCGGCATACAGGGCCCAGCCTTCGCTGTGCACCGAACCGCCGCCGAAAATGCGCTTGGAGCGAAATTTCGGCAAGTCCGTCATCTCCTGCTGGATGGCCAGCTGGAAGTGGTGGCCCGGCACGCCTTCATGGTAGGCCAGCGTGCGCATGGTGACCATTTCGAATTCCGGGCCCGGCAGCGGCACCTTGAACACGCCCGGACGGCTGCCGTCGGCGGCGGGCAGCATGTAGGACGCCGAGGCGGACGCTTCCGTCAGGGCCGGTTCGCGTTCGACCACGATGGGCGCGCGCGGCTTGATGTTGAACAGCTTCTCGCTGCGCTTTTCGGCGTCGCGCACCAGGTCCGCGTAGCGCGCCAGGATGGCCGGGCGCGGATCGGGATCAAGCGGCGGCTGCAGGCTGCGTTCGAGCATGGCCAGGCGCGCATTCAGGGTCCCCTGGTGAAAGCCCAGTGCGCGCAGGTGGGTGTCCATGGCCTCTTCGATTTTCGCCACTTCGCGCAGGCCGATTGCGTGCACTTCATCGGGCGAGAGCGAGGTGCCGGTAAAGGAAGCCAAGGCGCGCCGGTATGCTTGCGCGCCGCCGGGCAGGTTCGACACGCCGGCCTTGTCGCTGGTGCGCGGATGGATACCGGCCATGAAGCTGGCCACGCGCGCGTAGGCCGGAATGACTTTCCCGTCCACGATGGCGGTGGCGCGCGCGATGGCGGCGCTGCGCGCTTCCGGCGTCAGGTCGGGCAGCGCCGCACTGCGCTGGGCCAGCGACGTCACCAGCGCGTTTTGCGCGGCCGGCGTCTTGAGCACGGCGTCAACCTGCGCCTGTGCGCGTTCAAGGATGAAGCGCGGCGCAATGAGCGAGCGGGCCGCCGCCGAACGCGCGCGCGCGGTGGCTTCGTCCATGCGCTGCGCCAGCTGGTCCAGGCGGGCGAGATAGGAGTCCACATCGGCCGCGCTGCGGATCGGGTGCAGCTGCGTCATCACGCGCACCAGCGACACCTGCGGGCCGGACATCTGGTTGAACACAAAGCTGTGGTCCGCGTACTTCGCGTTCGCGATGGCATTGGCGAGCGACCATTTCATGGTGGCCGCGGAGATGCGCTGGGTGGCGTCGAGCGGACCGGCCAGCCATTTGTCGAGGCGGGCCACGCCCTTGCGCGCCAGGGCCAGGCGCTTGTCGCGCTGGGCTTGCGTGAACGGTGTCAGCTGGCGATCGAGCGCGGCCTGTTCGGCGCCGCTGAAGTACTGCGAAATGCTGGCCTCGACCGGGTCGATGCGCACCAGGTCGGCGGCGAAGTCGTCGGACCAGCGCGCGAACGCCGCATTGTGCGGGGCGCTCGCCTGGGCAGTGACCGGCGCGGCCTCCGCGATACCTGGAACGACAGCTGCCAGCGCGATGGCGGCAAGCAGCACGGCGATGATGGCCTTGCGATGTATTGACATGGTGTTCTGGCGAAGGAAAATCGGGTTGTAACGCTAACACACATTCCTTGCCCGTAGAATGGGGAAATGACCCAGACACGTCATTCCCGCGCAGGTGGCGCTCAGCGCGGTGGATGCGGCAATGGAATGAACTCGGTTTCGCCGGGCACCCTGGCGTAGCGCTGCTGCTCCCAGTCTTCGGCTGCGCGGGCAAGGCGCTCCTTGCTGGACGAGACAAAATTCCAGAAGATGAAGCGGGGGCCGTCGAGCGGTTCGCCGCCGATGACCGCGAACTGCGCCCCGGCCGCGGAACTGATGCGCGCGCCCGTTTCCCCTTCAAGGTAAGCCATGGTGCCCGCCGCGACAGGCTCGCCGTCGATTGCGATGTCACCCGTGACGGCGTAGATGGCCACTTCCTGCGGCAGGTTTTCCAGCACCACGTCGTGTCCCGCGTCCAGCCGGATATCGAGGTACAGCGTTTCGCTGAACGTGGCCACGGGCGAAGTGTGCCCGAATGCCGATCCTATCAGCACGCGCACCCGCCCGCCGCCGATGGCCACTTCCGGAATGGCGCTGGCCGGCGTGTGCACGAAGCTGGGCGCGGTTTCCTCGTGCGCCTTTGGCAGCGCGGCCCACAGCTGCAGGCCATGGCTGCGGCGCGCCTTGCCTTTCAGGTCGGCCGGCGTGCGTTCGGAATGGACGATGCCGCTGCCGGCCGTCATCCAGTTGATGGCGCCCGGCTCGATGCGCTGGACGGAACCGACGCTGTCGCGGTGCTCCATGGCGCCTTCATACAGATAGGTCACCGTGGCCAGGCCGATATGCGGATGCGGGCGCACGTCGTGGTTGGCGTCGGGCGCGGCCTCGATGGGGCCGAAGTGGTCGAAAAAGATAAATGGGCCCACCGTCTTCTTCGCGGCAGCCGGCAGCAGGCGGCGCACCTTGAAGCCGCCGCCCAGGTCTTTTTCATGCGCTTTGAAGTAATGGGAAATGGTCATGGCGTCAGGCGAGCGAGGTGGTGATTTCGGTGGTGACCTGGGTCATCAGCTTGTGGACCGGGCATTTTCCGGCCACGGTCAGCAGGTCCTGGCGCTGGGCGTCGCTCAGCTCGCCCGCCAGGTGCAGGATGGTGTTGAGGCGATAGGTGCCGTGCCGCTCTTGACTGGCATCGCGCTCGACTTCCACCCGCACGTCGGTGAGGGCGATTCCTTTGCGGCGCGCGTACCAGACCACGGTGAGCGCCTTGCAGGACGCGACGGCGGCGTCATACAGGTCGTGCGGACTGGGGCCGCCGGCGTTGCCGCCCTCTTCGACGCTGCCGTCCACCGCGAACTGGTGATCGTCGATCTGCACCATGTGGCGCATGGCTTGCGAAGTGTCGCGCGTGACGGTGATGGTCATCAAGTGCTTTCGGTTGGTTGCGGGTAGCGATGAATTTACACCAAAACGGAGAATGCCATTTTGTTGCTGCATAGCAACGCACGCAAACGGCTTTTACCCGACAATCCCGAAAAGGAGCATCATTCTCATCACCACCGTTTTTGCGCGAACAGACTTCAGGGAGTCCGCCATGAAAATTCTTCCAGCAATTTTTATTCTTGCGCTTCCGGCAATATCGCTCGCGGCGGAAACCGCCGAATGCCCCCTCACCCTGCCCGGCGAATCCGTGATGGTCTTCGCGCCCGACGGCTGGACCGGCGGACAATCGAAGATGTCGATGGCCCTGACCGAGTTCGGCATGATGGGCGGCGCGCCGGAAACCAAGAACTACCTGCGTCCCAAGGAAACGAAGACCAACAAGAGCGTTACCCACGCAACCTGGCGCTTCGAGCCGACCCAGGAAAAATGGCTGTTCTGCCGCTACGGATTTTCGAACGCCTTCCAGATTTCGAAACGCCTCGATGACGCCAATTCGGAATGCACGATCCGGCATGTCGAGGACAAGACCGGCAATATCATCAGCGCCGCCGTGACCTGCAGCTAATGCGCCAATAGCCTGCCTGTATCGCAGCGATCAAGATGAAGTTCTTGACTTCGGTTTGCGCTCGTCCTATCCTTCGCGCCATGAACTCAATGGACATCCTCTTTTTTACCTTCGCCTTCCCGGCGCGCTGCATGCAGCGTCCCGGGTCGCGAAAGTGCGCCCCCTGATTTCGCTCTGACACGAGCACCAATCAAAAAGGCCCACTTCGGGCCTTTTTTGTTTTTCCAACCTGGAGCATATATAGCATGAAGTTAATCGACGAAGAACGCGCGCGGGACCACTGAACAAGGGTGGTCGCACAGGTCCCGCGGCGCTTGTTTTCACAAACAATCCACGACCGCCCGCGCTTTCAGAAAGACCTGTCATGACTGCTACAGTCCTCCGCGCGAACTCGCGCAACTTCGGCATTATTGCCCACATCGATGCTGGCAAGACCACGCTATCGGAACGCATTCTCTTGAAGACCGGCGAAATCCATCGCACCGGTGAAGTCCACGACGGCACCACCGCCATGGACACCATGGACCTGGAAAAGGAACGCGGCATCACGATCGGCGCAGCGGCCACCCGCGCGGCCTGGAAGGGCCATTCGTTCACGCTCATCGACACGCCCGGCCACATCGATTTCGCGATCGAGGTCGAACGTTCCCTGCGCGTGCTCGACGGCGCCGTGACGGTGCTGTCGGGCGTGGCCGGCATCCAGCCCCAGACCGAAACGGTATGGCGCCAGGCGGCGAAGCACGGCGTCCCCACGATCATCTTCGTCAACAAGATGGACCGTGAAGGCGCCGACTTCAATCGCGTCGTCGAACAGATCGCCGTGCGCCTTGGCGCGGCGCCCGTGGCACTGGCCATTCCGGTCGGTGCGGGCGACACGTTTGAAGGCGTGGTCGACGTGCTTGGCATGCGTTTCCTGTCGTGGAGCGCGGAAGGCGCCATGACGTCCTCTGCCCTGCCCGGCCACCTGGCCGGCCTGGCAGCCGACGCCTATGCCCACGCCGCTGCGGTTGCGGCGGACGCCAGCGATGCGCTCACGCTCGCCTACCTGACGGACGAAACGCTGTCGGTGGACGACATCCGTGCCGGTTTGCGGGCCATGACGCTGGCACGCCGCGCGGTGCCGGTGTTCGCCGGTTCGGCCTACCGCAATGCCGGCATCGAGCCGCTGCTCGACGCGATCATCGACTGGCTGCCTTCGCCGGACGACCGCGCCGCGCCAAAAGCGAAGCTCGAAGGCGTGCCGGTCACCATTGGCACGCTGGACGGCGATCCGCTCGCTGCGCTGGTGTTCAAGGTGGTGCACGACGACCACGGCTCGCTGTCGTACGTCAGGATCTACGGCGGCACGATGCGCGAAGGCGACACGGTATGGAACGCGTCGCTGGGCGCCACGGTGCGCGTGGGACGGCTGTATGTCGTGCATGCGGACCGCAAGAGCGCCGTCCGGGAAGCCCACGCTGGCAGCATCATCGCCATTGCGGGCCTGAAGGATGGGTTGACAGGCCACACGCTGTCGACCAAAGCGGTGCCGTACGCGCTTGAAGCGATTCATGCGGGCGAACCGGTGGTGGCGCTGGCAATCGAGGCTGGCAAGGGCGGCGACCGCAGCAAGATGATTGCTGCGCTGGACCGCTTCCGCCGCGAAGATCCTTCGCTGCGCCTGGAGAGCGACGTGGAAAGTGGCGAGACGGTGTTGTGGGGCATGGGCGAACTGCACCTGGACGTGGTGCTTGAGCGTGTGCGCCGCGAAACCGGGATCGACGTGACAGTTGGCGCGCCACAGGTGGCGTATCGCGAAACGATCGCCGGGCCTGCCGTGGAAGTGGAAGGCAAGCTGTCGAAGCAGAATGGCGGCAACGGGCAGTATGCGCGCGTCGTCCTGAAGGTGGAACCGTTCGAAGGCGAATTGGCCTTCGTGAACGCGATCAAGGGCGGTGTTGTGCCTTCGGCGTTCATTCCCGCCGTGGAGAAAGGCGTTCGCCAGGCGATGGCCCAGGGTCCGCTGGGCTATCCGGTGACCGGTGTCAGGGTCACCCTGCTTGATGGCGACTACCACGCTGTCGACAGCAGCGACATGGCGTTCATGGTCGCTGCCAGGGACGGCACGCTGGCTGGTTTGAAACAGGCGAATCCGCTTGTGCTTGAACCGGTCATGCAGGTGACTGTTGATGCGCCCGCCGTGAACGCGGGCGATGTCATCGGCGACTTGCAGCGCCGTGGCGGACGTGTGCTTGGCATCGAGGAGCACGCGGGCCATGTGGAAGTCGTCGCCGACGTGCCGCTGGCCAGGCTGTTCGGGCATACGGGCAGCCTGCGTTCGCTGTCGCAAGGGCGGGCGTTTGCCAGTGCCGTGTATGCAAGGCATGCGGCTGTAGCATAAGCCGATGAGAAGGCCGGGGAGCGATTCCCGGCCTTTTTTATTTGTTCGATGACAACATCTATCAGATGGGATAGAGTCCTTCAGGATCTAGCCATTGGCGGCCGGTCAATCGATATTTCAAAGGCATGCATCCATGATTCTTCCGCCCGCACTGGACAAGCTGTATCAGGTAGCGCACGACGCAGCACGCAGATTTGAATCCTCTGCTGATGGGGTCTTCGATCCGTGCGGCCTGATCCTGGAACTACTCCCTCGCAGGAATTACTACCATTGCACTCCCACGAATGTGCTGACGTTCGCGAGTACGGGCGGCGATGGGGTTCATTACAGTTATCTCGAGGGATCCGAATTCTCTGAGGGGAAACATCCCATCGTCATGACTCTGCCTTGCGCAGACGAAAATAACATGGTCATCGCAGAATCATTTGAAGAATTCTTTGGCCTGGGGTACTTCGTGGGCTGGTTTTCATTGGAACAGCTGATTTATCAGCCAAACGAAGCAGTCGCGTATTTGGGCCGGTCGAATGAAGAACTGGAGCACTACGCCGAGCCGCGTTTGGCGTTCATTCGGGAAGCCTTGGATATCCGCCCGGGGCCGCCAGAGCTGGAACGTCTGCATCTGCTCAAGCAGAAATACTACGAACTGCTGAACATTCCAGCGATGCCGGCGTGAACCGGGCTTACTGGCAGCGATGTGAATAGTGACAACGTGTTGTGGAGCAAATGCCATGACCGCAGAGCGTACAATGATTACTCAGCGGATTTCTTGCAACGCTGCCCTAACCGAAACACTGGGAAAAGCCAGATAGATCGGCCTTTGAAAACGACATTTAGGCCCGCATGAACAAGAAACTTTTCCTGGCACTAGCGCTCCTCCCATGTGCCCATGCCAGTGCGCAGGAGCCATTGCAGCAGATATTTTCGGGCTTGCGGCCAATTTGCACGAAGATGGTCGATCAAAGCCTGGTCCGCAACATGAAAGAATTCTCGAGCGCGCCATTGAATCCAGCGAAAGTATGCGATTGCGCGACCGAACGAATGATGCAAGACGCAACTTTCAAGCGCCTTGCAAGCCAGACCAAGGAACAAAGGCTGGCACTGAAAAAAGCGCCTCAGATAGCCATGTACTTGTCTGCCAAGTACTACGGTGCGAGCCTGGTTTGTTATGGAGACGCACTGCGCGTTTCTGCGGAAAATATCGACATAGCTCCCTAGGCAGAATCGGGCGCTACGGTGTGCGCGGCAATCAACTGCGCCAGCGTAACGAAAGCGCCCTCCGCCCGGTCGTCCCACGGGTGCCCGTAGTTCAGCCGCAGGCAGTTCCCGAATTCCCTGCGCGCGGAAAACATGGGACCGGGCGCGACGCTGATACCCAGCGCCAGCGCGTGCTGATGAATCGCCAGCACGTCAACTTTCCCCGGTAGTTCCACCCACAGGAAATACCCGCCCTCCGGCCGTGTGGCCTTCGTCCCTTTCGGAAAATGCCGCGCCACCGCTTCGATCATGGCATTTTGCTGAAGCGACAGCACGTGCCGCAACTGCCGCAGGTGCTTGTCGTAGCCGCCTTTTTGCAGGTAGTCGGCAATCGCGGCCTGGGCCGGGGCCGACGCCGACAGCGTGCTCGTCAGCTGCTGCCTGGCGATCTGCTTCGTGAATTGCCCGGCCGCCACCCAGCCGATACGGTAGCCCGGCGCCAGGCATTTCGAAAACGAGGAGCAATGCATGACCAGGCCCTTGCTGTCGAACAACTTGGCGTGCGCCGGCCGCTTGCTAGCGAAGTACAGTTCGCCATACACATCGTCTTCGATCAGCGGCACGTCGAATCTGGCAAGCAGTTCCACCAGGGCCTTCTTTTTCGCGTCGGGCATCGAACTGCCCAGCGGGTTCTGGAAATTGGTCATCAGCCAGCATGCCTTGGGCCGGTGGCGCTCCAGCGTCAGCGCCAGTGCCGCCAGGTCGATTCCTTCGCGCGGATGGGTAGGCACTTCGATCGCTTTCAGGCCGCCCCGTTCCAGCGCCTGCAATGCCGCATAGAAGGTCGGCGATTCGATGATGACGCTGTCGCCGGGGCGCGTCACGGCCTGCATGCTCAGGTTCAGCGCTTCGAGCGCGCCGTTGGTGATGACGATTTCGTCCATGTGCACGTGGACGCCGTCGGCCAGGTAGCGCAGCGCGATCTGGCGCCGCAAGGTGGCGTTGCCGGGCGCCAGGTCGCTGACCGTGCTCCAGGCATCCATGCCCTGCACGCTGGCGGCCATGGACCGGGCCAGGCGCGGCAAGGGAAACAGCAGGGGGCTGGGAAATGCCGATCCGAAGGGCACCACGTCGCGCGCGCGGGCCGATTCGAGCACGCTGAATACCAGGTCGCTCACGTCGACGGGGGCGGATTCGGAATCGGGGCTCGATGGTGCTTCGGGTTCGGGCGGTGCAGTCTTGGCGCCGGCCGAGACGTAATAGCCGGACCGTTCGCGCGCCCGGATCAGGCCGCGCGCTTCGAGCAGATAGTAGGCCGCAAACACGGTCGATGGACTGACGGAGCGGCTGATGCTGGCCTGCCTGACCGAAGGCAGCCGGTCGCCCAGCTTCATGACGCCGCTGCGAATGGACTGCGCGATTTCTTCGGCCAGTGCTTCGTAGCGCTTCATGTACTGGCCTTTCTGCACTGTTCGTTTTCTGTACTGTAGCGCTATTTTACGGCGAAGTGAACGGCAGTGACCAGGCACGCAATGAACAGGCCAGTGCCCAGCAATCCGGCGATCACCACGTAGACCGGGTTCAGTCCGCCGACGTCCTGGTCGAAATCCTTCTTGCGGCGCAGGCCGATGAACGACCAGGCGATGGCCACCAGGGTACTGCCAAATGATCGGGTAGACGTTTTCATGGGCAGATTGTGCCGTCTTTCTGATCCTGGAAACAGATGCAGCTCCGCGATATTTTTGCATATCAGTTATCATCTGATATGGTTTTTTACGCGACTTCTGAATCTGTTCAGCATTGCACGGAAAGGCGAGAATAGCGGCATGAAACTTCTACTTTTACTTGCCGTGCTGGCAGCGCCTGCGCATGCCGTCCCGGACACCATTGCCGAGCGCACCAAGGCCTGCATGGCTTGCCACGGCAAGGCCGGCGACGATGTCTATTTCCCCCGCATCGCGGGCAAGCCGGGCAGCTATCTGTACCAGCAGCTGATCAATTTCCGCGATGGCCGGCGCAGCTATCCCGCCATGAACTACCTGGTCGCGCACCTGTCGGACGACTACCTGCGTGAAATGGCGGACTACTTCGCCTCGCTCGAGCCGCGCCTCCCGGCCGTGGCGCCGGCCGCACCGGCATCGGTGATGGAACAGGGCCGCAAACTGGTGTTTGACGGCGACAAGTCCCGGAAACTGCCGGCCTGCGTGGCTTGCCACGGCCAGCGACTGACCGGCATGCTGCCTGCCATACCAGGCTTGCTGGGCTTGCCTCCGGCCTACCTGAAAGCGCAGATCGGCGCATGGCGTTCGGGCACCCGCAAGGCAACCGCGCCCGATTGCATGCTGCATGTCAGCCAGCAACTGACGCCGCAGGAAATAGGCGCAGTGGCGTCCTGGCTGGCACACCAGCCTGTTCCCGCGGACAAGGCGCCATCGCCCGCACAGGCGAGCGCATGCAGGAGCGCCCAGCCATGAAGCGCATACTCCTGGCCATTGCCGCCGTCGTCCTTGCCATTGTGGGCATCCAGGTCTTTTACGAACCGGGCGCCAGCCAGGCCAGTGCGCCAGTGGCAGACCGTGCCGGGCAGCTCGTGCGGGGTGAATACCTGGCGCGCGCGGGCAATTGCATGGGTTGCCACACCAACGCAGGCGGCCGCGCGATCGAAACCCCGTTCGGCCGCATCTATGCTCCCAACATTACGCCGGACAAGGAAACGGGCATCGGCAACTGGAGCGCCGACGACTTCTGGCGCGCCATCCACAATGGCAAATCGCGCGACGGGCGCTTTCTCTATCCTGCCTTCCCCTACCCCAGCTACACGAAAGTGTCGCGCGCCGATGCCGATGCCATCTACGCCTACATCATGAGCAGGCCTGCGGTGTCGAAACCAAACCGCGAACACGCGCTCGACTTTCCGTACAACCAGCGGATCCTGCTGGCCTTCTGGCGCACGCTGTATTTCACGCCGGGCGAATTCGAGCCGGCAGCGGATCGGGACGCACAGTGGAACCGCGGCGCCTACCTGGTCCAGGGCCTGGGCCATTGCGCTGCCTGCCACACCGGCCGCAATGCGCTTGGCGGCACCCTCGACAAGAACGACCTCGCGGGTGCGGCCATTCCCGCGCGCGACTGGTACGCAGCGTCCCTGGCCTTGCATGACAGGGACGTGGCGGAAATCGCCAGCCTGCTCAAGACGGGGGTGTCAAGCCGCGGCGCGGTGTACGGGCCGATGGCCGAAGTGGTCAGCGGCAGCCTGCAGCACCTGAGCGACGCCGATACGCTGGCCATGGCCACTTACCTGAAGTCGCTTCCGCCGACGGCCACCCTCAAGGTCGCGGACCTGGCGCATGCGCCGCAGGAGCGGGCCAGGATCATCGAAGCCGGGGCAAGGATCTATGAAAAACAGTGCGCCGCCTGCCATTTGGCCACAGGGGAAGGCCAGGGAACGGCCTATCCGCCGCTGGCGGGCAACCGGACGCTGGGCGCGTCGCCCGTCAATGCGATCCGCATCGTGCTCAATGGCGGCTACCCGCCCAGCACGCATGGCAATCCGCGGCCATACGGCATGCCGCCGTTTGGCCAGGAATTGAACGATGAGGAAGTCGCTGCCGTGGTGTCCTACGTGAGCAGCAGCTGGGGCAACCAGGGCGGGATGGTGTCGCCGGCCAGCGTCGCGCGTTTGCGCGGCATGCCCGGCGACTAGAAAGCGGATTGTTTACTGGGCGCGGCGGCGCAGGAAGCACAGGCCGGCCAGGGCCAGGCCCATCAGTGCCAGGCTGCCCGGCTCAGGAACTGCCGAGGTACGCACCCAGTTCGCCGACGTGACCGAGTTGGCGCTGGCGCTGACGATATTGCCGTTCCGCACGCCAACATAGAAGTTGCCGGTGTACATGAAAATATCGTTGCTGGTCCAGCCGTAGGTGGTGTCGATGTTCCAGAATGTCGCGGCATAGTTCGTGAAATTCATGTTGATCTGGAAGTTGCTGGTCGTGTTCGTATTATTGAACAGGTTCAGGCCATCGGTGAACGACCAGGTAAAGCCCGGGTTGATCGCGTAGCCATAGGTATTCACGCTGCCGGTGCCGCTGCCGTCCAGGAAAGCCGAATCGAAGCTCACCATGCCGGTGATGCGGCTGCCCGGTACGTAAGGACCATTCACATTCGTGAAGGCCGGGCCGGTGAAGGTGTAGGTAATCGGGGTGGCCTGGGCTGGGCTGGCCAGCAATGCGGCGGCAGCGATGAAGGAAGCGAGAAACTTGATGATCATGTTCATGTAACAGGGCCTATTCAGTGTGTTGGAAGTCACACATAAAGCAATAGTCATGCCACAGCATATGAATCAATGCCTTAGATCAATTTTTCTTTCCCAAAAGATGCCCGGTGTAAAGTTTTCCGACACCGGGCCGCTTGTTTAGCTATTGCAGCGACCGTACCTTGGTGTCCGCCAGCGCCCAGCTGGAAGCCAGGTCCTGGTTGACGGCTTGCATCTCGCCCGGTTTGCCCTGCGACGCCAGCGCCAGTTTCAGTCCGGACAGCGCCCAGCCGTTTTTCGGATGGCTGACCAGGTCCTGGCGGTAGGTCTTTTCCGCCTCCGCATGGCGCCCTGCCCGCATCTGCATGCTGCCCAGGCGCAGGCGCGGGCCGCTGGCCAGCATCGGCGGTTCGGTGCCGTTGGCGTGCACCGAGTCGGCCACGGCCTTGGCCTGCAGGGCCAGCGCGTCATCGATCCGTTTTTCAGCGAAGGCGATTTCGGCGGCCAGCTGGTCCACGGAGCTGAGCGCCACGCCGCGTATCATTTTTGGATACCGGTCCTTGCCCGTCATGCTGGCGACCAGCTTTTTCGCAACCGGATCCATCAGTTTAAGGGCGGCCTTCGCCTCGTCCAGCTTGCCGGTGCGCACCAGGGCGATACCGCGCGCCATATTGCCGACCACCACGGCGATGCCCTTGCCGCCGGTCGGCATGGTTTCCTTGAGCAGCTCGTCCCAGCGCTGCAGGTGCAGCAGGGTCAGCATCGGCAGCGCGCGCACGTATTCGGAATATTCGCCGTCGCCCTTGCTGCGGCCGGCAACCGTGCGCGCCGTTTCCAGCGCCAGTTCGCTGCGCCCTTCCATCAGCGCGCCATACCACTGGAAGTGGGTATTGTGGCCGCGCCAGTCGCGCGTGAGCTCGAACTTCTGTTTCTTCAGGTCCGCCATCATGGCTTCGTCGGCGGCATTGGCCAACTGGTTCACGCGGGTGGCGTCGGCATAGCGGCCCAGGTGCGCGTAGGTGTGCGACGGCATGTGCAGCAGGTGCGGCGACTTTGGCGCCAGCCGGCCCAGGCGGTCGGCGGCGGCGGTGGCGCGCGCGGCCACCGGCACCGCATCAACCGCGTGGATCATGTAGTGGTTCAGGCCCACATGCTCCGGGTGTTTCACCAGCCCGGCTTCGATCATGGTGGCCAGCTCGCCCATGCGGCCGGCCGGCTTGCCGGTGACCTTGTCCCACCAGTCGTCGCCACGCGTGGCCACCATTTCGGCTTCGGCATAGGCGGACAGCACATCGGGGTCGTTCGGGAAGCGTTCGGCCAGCATCAGCATGTGCTGCGCGTAGGCGATGTCGAGCGGATCGGCCGGTTCGCCCGAACTGGTGCTGCACACGTCGCCGGCGGCGGCGGGCGGCGCCAGGTTCTTGCCGGCGCTGTGGCCATAGCGCAGGGCCAGCGATCCGATCAGGGCCAGGTCGCGCGGCGACGCATCCTTGCTGTGGTTGACGGCGTAGTCGATATACCGCTTCGCCTGCGTAATGTCGCCGCGTTTCGGGTTGTTGATGGTTGGACCCATCTGGTGCGCCACGCCCCAGGCGCACATGCCGCAGCCGGGATCCTTTGCCAGCGCCGCCTTGAACGCGCGGATCGCTTCCGGCGGATTGAAGGCATAGACCTGCGCCATGCCCTGCGCGAACAGGCGGCGTGACGCCTCGTTGCCTTGCGACGGCACCAGCGTGGTGTCGCCAAAGCCGTCGAGCACCGGGGCGGTAGCCTTGGTGTCGACGGTCAGCGGCATGACGGTACAGGCCCCGATCACGGACAGGGAAAACGCCATCATGGACAGGCGTGTGCTGCGTTTTTTCATTGTGCTATCCCGTTGATTATTTTGATTCTGCGATCCAGCGATCGACGTTCTGTTCGAGCACCGCCAGCGGTACGGTGCCGTCACCGAGCACCACGGCATGGAAGGCGGGAAGCTTGAACTTCGGGCCCATGGCGGTGCTGGCGCGCTGGCGCAGTTCGGCGATTTTCAGCGCGCCGACCTTGTAGCCGAGCGCCTGGCCCGGCCATGCCATGTAGCGCTCGATGGCGCTCTTGGCCACTGCCTCGGAATAGCCGTTGGTGTCGCGCAGGTAGGCGATCGCCTGTTCGCGGGTCCAGCCCTTGGCGTGCAGGCCGGTGTCCACCACCAGGCGCGCCGCGCGCAGCAGTTCGGAATTGAGGTGGCCGAACAACTGGTCGGCATCGTCGAACACGCCGATCTCCTTGCCCAGCGTTTCGGCGTACAGGGCCCAGCCTTCGATGTAGGCGTTGTTGCCGCCAAAACGGCGGAATTCAGGCAGGTCCTTTTCCATCTGCAGCGCGATCTGGAAGTGGTGGCCCGGCCGCCCTTCGTGCAGGAACAGGCTGGTCATCTTGGTCTTGTCGTACTTGGTCGCGTCGTTGACGACGGACCAGAACACGCCCGGGCGCTTGCCGTCCGCGCTTGGCGGCGTGTAGTGGTCGGACGCGGTGGCGCGCGTCAGCTCAGGTTCAAGGCGCTGCTCGAGCGGGGATTTCGGCATCAGCGAAAACAGGGCCGGCAGTCTTTGCGCCAGCACCACGTCGAGCTTGCGGTAGATCGCCAGGATTTCCTGGTCGTCCTTGAAGGGCATGTACTGCGGCTGTTCGCCCACCCACTTCGGCAAGCCGGCGGCCGGTCCCGTGTAGCCCAGCTTGGGGCCGAGCACGGCGAACTGCTGCTGGATGCGCGCCACTTCGGCCAGGCCCGTCGCATGAATCTGTTCAGGCGTGAGCGTGGTGGTGGTGCTTGCGGCCACGCGCTGCTTGTACCATTCGGCGCCGTTCGGCAGCGCGCCGGTACCGTGGATATCCAGGCCGGCCGGCAGGTATTCCTTTTCCAGGAAAGCGGCCAGGCGCGCCAGTGCAGGATTGAGGCGCTTGTCGATTTCGGCCTGGTAGGCGGCAGTGATGCCGGCCTTGTCCGCCGCAGGCATCGCGGCCGGGAAGTTCTTGATGGCTGCATAGAACGGGCTGGTGTCGGCGGACTTGCTCGGCAGTTTCTGGTACTGCGGCAGGGTCGCCACGATCAGCGATTTCGGCAGCACGACACCGGTCTTGATGCCTTTGCGCATATTGGCGATCGCCTGGTCTATCCACGGTGTCAGCTGCTTGATGCGGCTGAGGAAAGCGCGGTACTCCTTGGGCGTGGAGATCGGCTGCGATGCCTTGCCGTCGGCGAAGGTGGCCAGCAGCACAGGCATGCTGCCCATCTGGTTGACCGGCAGCAGGTGGTCCGGAAACTGCAGCGCGGCCAGCTCGGTCTTGATTTCGTAGTCGAGGATCGCGTGGCTGATGCGGTCGTCGCCGCCCAGCTGCGCCGGGTCGATGGCTTTCAGGCGCTGGGCGAATTTGCGGAAATCGGCGGCGCGCTGTGCGCGTTTGGCCGGCGCGATGCTCATGCCCAGCTGGTCGTCGAAGCGGTTGTCGCCGAAGAAGGTCGGACCGATCGGTTCGTAGCGTGCGTTGCTCATGTAGTAGTCGGCGGCCAGTTGCTTGACCTGGCGCGCGGCAGCGGTGTCCGCCTGGCTGGCGCTGACGGCCTTGGCAGCGGCCTGGGCCGGTTGCACGGTGGCGCAAGCGAGGATGACTGCGGCGGCGATAGCGCTGATGCGTCCGACATGGTTCATGAGTGTCTCCGTGGAAAAAGTAGCAGTAATATAACTCTATTTCGCCGTGCCGGGGGCGTGCGCTGCCAGCAAGGGGTAGGGATTGATGGCGCCGCCCGCCGCGTAAATACCATAGTGGAGGTGCGGCGGCGTGGTCCTGGCGTTGCCGGTGTTGCCGACAGTGCCCAGGACGGTGCCCGGCAGGACCTTGTCGCCCTCTTCCAGGCCGGCAAACCGGTCCAGGTGCGCGTAATAATGCACGTGACTGGCGGGGCCCAGCACCCACACCACATTGCCGCCCAGGGCATTCTGCCCCACGCCGACGACGATACCCTCGGTCGACGACATGACGGGCGTGCCCTTCTTCGCGAAAATGTCGATGCCTTCGTGGCGGCGCGCCGGCGCCCGCGCCGCGTGCCAGGTGTCGGTGAGCGCCTTGCGCGTGAGCGTGGCCACGGGCATGGCCAGCGACGCCGGCGCGGGCATGAAGGCCAGGCGCATGGCATACATGGGCGATTTCAGCCACGGCCAGGTCGATACGGCCAGGACGACAAGTACCGCCGCGGCCAGCAGCGCCAGGACAGTTTTCCGGCGCGTCACCTAGCGGCTGTCCTTGACCGCGATGGCAACCAGCGTCTTGCCGTCGGCGCTGACGGTGCATTGCGCCTGCATGGTGGAGGCAATGCCGATCTCGTTCTTGGCCGAGAACTTGAGCGAGACATCCAGTTCGCCCTTCGCATTTTTGGCGACCGGCTTGTCGTCGCCAAGGTAGGCGACGGTGCTGCGGTTGATGGCGCGTGCTTCGATGGTGTTCTTGCAGGTCTGGCGCGCGGCCGCGTCTTGCGGGCTGTCGGGCGCCGCGGTTTTTCCGCAGGCGGCCAGTGCGACCGCTGCCAGGAGAATCAGTTTTTTCATCGTTGTCCTCGTGCTTTTTTTGGAGATCATACAGGACGGGAACCCAGTCCACATATGCATATCGGCGAAAAAAGATGTTTGGCGCAGCGCCGCCCGCAAGCGTACACTCTCCTCCGGCCATAAGCCTTCCCAGCCTTTCTTCGCCTGACAAAGGACACACCATGAAACGACACCTTCTGAGCACCCTCACCCTGAGCCTGATGGCCGCCTTCGCGACCGCCGCGCCGCTTTCCGGCATCGAAACCCAGACCTTCGACGCCAACGTGCGCGTCCAGGACGACGTGTTCGCCCATATGCACGGCAAATGGCTGCAGACCACCGAGATCCCCGCGGAGCGCTCGAGCTGGGGACCGTCGAGCATGCTGGCCGAAACCGTCAAGACCCAGGTGCGCAGCATTATCGAGACGGCGCAGAAGGACAAGGCACGCAAGGCCGGTTCTAACGCACAGAAAATCGGCGACCTGTACGACAGTTTCATGGACGAGAAAAAGCTGGAAGCGCTGGGCCACAAGGCGCTCGCCGGCGAGCTGGCGAAAGTGCGCGGCATGAAGGACAAGGACGGCGTGCCGGCCATGGCCGCACACCTGGCCAAGCTGGGCGTCGAAACGCCGCACACGGCGGTGGTGCTGCAGGACCTGCGCGATTCGACGCGCTATGCGGCCTACATCGACCAGAGCGGCATCGGCCTGCCCGACCGCGACTACTACCTGAAGAAGGATGACGCGAAAATGGTCGAGGTACTGGCCAAGTACGAAAAACACGTCGCCCGCATGCTGGAGCTGGCCGGGCACAAGGATGCCGCCGCCGCAGCCAAGTCGGTGCTTGCGTTCGAAACCGAGCTCGCCCAAGTACAGTGGACCAAGGTGGAACTGCGCGACGTGGTCAAGCAGTACAACAAGCTGGACATGGCCAAGCTCAATGCCCTCACGCCAGGCTACAACTGGTCGGCATGGATGGCCGAAACAGGCCTGGCGAAAAAAGTGGATTACGTGATCGCGGCGCAGCCAAGCTTTTTGATCGGCTACACCAAGGCGCTCGAGAAAACCGACCTGGCAAGCATCAAGGCCTACTTCGAATGGCAGCTGGTGCGTTCGTATGCGCCTTACCTGTCGAAGCCTTTCGTGGATGCCGACTTCGCGTTCTACGGCACTGCACTCTCCGGAAAAACGGAAAACCTGCCACGCTGGAAGCGCGGCGTGGACACCGTCGAAGGCGCGCTGGGCGAAGCCATCGGCAAGCAATACGTGGCGCTGCACTTCCCCGCCGAACGCAAGGTGCGCATGGAAGCCCTGGTGGGCAACCTGCTGGCCGCCTTCGGCCAGAGCATCGATTCGCTCGACTGGATGGGCCCGGCCACGAAAAAGGAAGCACAAGGCAAGCTGGCCACCTTCATGCCGAAGATCGGCTATCCGAACAAGTGGGTGGACTACGGCGCCATGACCATCAAGCGGGGCGACCTGGTGGGCAACGTACAGCGTGCGCGCGAATTTGCGTACAAGAAGAGCCTGAACCGGCTGGGCAAGCCGATCGACCGCGACGCATGGGAAATGACGCCGCAAACCATCAACGCGTACTACAACCCCTTGTTGAACGAGATCGTGTTCCCGGCATCGATCCTGCAGGCGCCCTACTTCGACATGCGTGCTGACGATGCGGTGAACTATGGCGGCATTGGCGCGGTGATCGGCCACGAAATCAGCCACGGCTTCGACGACCAGGGCAGCGAGTTCGACGCCAAGGGCAATATGCGCGAATGGTGGACGCCGGAAGACCGCGCACGCTTCAAGGCCAAGACCGATGTGCTGGTCAAGCAGTATGGCGCCTACGCGCCCCTGCCTGGCTACAATGTGAACGGCGCGCTGACGCTGGGCGAAAACATTGGCGACAATTCGGGCCTGGCGATTGCGTACAAGGCCTATCAGCTGTCCTTGAAAGGCAAACCGGCGCCGGTGATCGACGGCCTGACCGGCGACCAGCGCTTCTTCATGGGCTGGGTGCAGGTGTGGCGCGTGAAGATGCGCGAGCAGGAACAGATCAAGCGCGTCAAAACCGATCCGCATTCGCCGGGCATGTTCCGCGCCAACGGCACGCTGATGAACCAGCCGGGTTTCTACAGCGCGTTCGGGATCAAGGAAGGCGACAAGATGTACCTGCCGCCGGCAGACCGGGTAACGATCTGGTGAGATTGACGAAGGCCGCGCAAGCGGCCTTTTTTCATGCCTCGCTCTGGGGCAGCGGGAAATCGAAGGAGATGTTCTCGACTTTCAAGGCCGGCAAGCTGTCGGTATCCCATTTCTTGCTGAAGTCGCTACTGTCGATCAGTCCGGAAACCGTGACCGTGATCTCGGAAGCGTGGCCACCCTTGAACATTTCAAGCAATTCCGCGAAACGCGAGCTGTCGTGATTAATTGCAACCAAACAGTGATCGGCACCGCCGTCCTCCTCGGTGGTCACCGAGCCCATCGCACTGTCGTCGTCAGGCTGGGTTCCCGATATCTCCGTGATGATCATTTTCCACTTGGCCTTCTCCAGGGCCCGCCCTGACGGCAGGTAGACTTTCCCTTGAGGAAACATCGACAGCTCGATCGCGATCGTTGCACTCAGGCTGGCGCTGGCGCTTTCTCCGAGCGAGAGCAGGATCCCGCGCGTTTCGAACAACAGCTCAGTCATGGCAACTCCCTCATTGGTGTTCCTCACTCTAACAGTTTACGGGACAGGATTAGAATATATCCCAATTACAGGGGAAAACATGAACAAAGCCGTCCACGTCGACAGCGTCTGGCAGGACTTCCACCCTGCCGTTGCCGCCTGGTTCGGCGCCGCCTTCCCGGGCGCGACCGAGGCGCAGCTGCGCGCATGGCCGCTGATACAGGCCGGGCGCCCGACCCTGGTGGCCGCCCCTACCGGCTCCGGCAAAACGCTGACCGCCTTCCTGGCCGCCATCGACGCACTGGTGCGCGAACGCGCGGAAGGCCCCCTGCCCGACGAAACCCAGGTGCTGTACGTGTCGCCCCTGAAGGCGCTGTCGAACGATATCCGCCTGAACCTGCAGGCGCCGCTGGACGGCATCGACCGGCAGCTGGAAGCGATGGGCCTGCCCGCGCACGGCATCCGCAGCGCCGTGCGCACGGGCGACACCACCACGGCCGAACGCAACGCCATGCGCCGCAAAAGCCCGCACATCCTGGTGACCACGCCGGAATCGCTGTACGTACTGCTGGGGTCCGACAGCGGGCGGGCCATGCTGGCGACGGTGCGCACCGTGATCGTGGACGAGATCCACGCGGTGGCCGGCAGCAAGCGCGGCAGCCACCTGGCCCTGAGCCTGGCGCGCCTCGATGCCCTGTGCGGCCGGCGCCCGGTGCGCATTGGCCTGTCGGCCACCCAGAAGCCCCTGTCGCTGGTCGCGGACTTCCTGGTGGGGCGCGGCGGCGGCGAATGCGCCGTGGTCGACGTGGGCCACGTGCGCGCGCGCGACCTGGCGCTGGTCCTGCCGCCTGTGCCGCTGGAAGCGGTGATGGCCAACGACGTATGGGACCGCGTCTACGACCGCATGGCCGAACTGGTGGTACTGCACAAGACCACGCTCATTTTCGTGAACACGCGGCGCATGGCCGAACGCCTGGCGCGCCACCTGGGCGAGCGCCTGGGTGCCGAGCACGTGGCGGCCCACCACGGCAGCCTGGCCAAGGAATACCGGCTCGACGCCGAACAGCGCTTGAAACGCGGCGACCTGCAGGTATTGATCGCCACCGCATCGCTGGAACTGGGCATCGACATCGGCGACGTGGACCTGGTGTGCCAGGTGGGATCGCCGCGCAATATCGCCGCGCTGCTGCAACGCGTGGGCCGCTCGGGCCACCAGGTGGGCGGCATGCCCAAGGGGCGACTGTTCCCGACGTCGCGCGATGACCTGATCGAATGCGCCGCGCTGCTCGACTGCGTGCGTCGCGGCGAGCTCGATGCCCTGCGCATTCCGCCCGCGCCGCTGGACGTGCTGGCGCAGCAGGTTGTGGCCGAAGTGGCGTCGCGCGAATGGACCGAAGACGAGCTGTTCGAGCTGGTGCGCCGCGCGCAGCCCTATGCGCAACTGGAGCGCGCCAGCTTCGACGCTGTGCTGCGCATGCTGGCCGAAGGCTATACCACGCGCAACGGTGTGCGCGGATCGTATCTGCACCGCGACGCCGCCACCCACAGCGTGCGCGGACGGCGTGGCGGCAAGCTGGCGGCGGTGACGTCCGGCGGCACCATTCCCGACAACGCCGACTACACCGTGCTGCTGGAGCCGCAAGGCCAGTCGGTGGGCACGGTGAACGAAGACTTCGCCGTGGAGAGCCTGGCGGGCGACGTTTTCCAGCTCGGGAACACGTCCTACCGCATCCTGAAGATCGACGCGGGCAAGGTGCGCGTGGAAGACGCGCGCGGCGCGGCCCCCAACATTCCGTTCTGGCTGGGCGAGGCGCCGGGCCGCAGCGACGAACTGTCGAGCGGCGTGGCACGGCTGCGCGCGCAGATCGACCACCTGCTGGGCCAGCCCGAATCGCTTGACGGCGCGGTAGCCTGGCTGGGCGAACACCTGGGCATGAACGAGGACGCGGCGCGCCAGGTCGTGGACTACCTGGCCCCGGCGCGTGCTGCATTGGGCGCCCTGCCGACGCAGGACACGCTGATCATGGAACGCTTCTTCGACGAATCGGGCGGCACCCAGCTGGTGATCCATTCGCCGTTCGGCAGCCGCATCAACCGCGCCTGGGGCCTGGCCCTGCGCAAGCGTTTCTGCCGCACCTTCAATTTCGAGCTGCAGGCGGCCGCCACCGAAGACGCGATCATCCTGTCGCTGTCGACCAGCCATAGCTTTCCGCTCGACGAAGTGTGGCGCTACCTGAAGTCCGCCACCGCCGAAGGAATCCTGGTGCAAGCGCTGCTCGACGCGCCGCTGTTCAACGTGCGCTGGCGCTGGAACGCCACCACCTCGCTGGCCCTGCCGCGCTTTACTGGCGGGCGCAAAGTGCCGCCGCAACTGCAGCGCATGAAAAGCGACGACCTGCTGGCGGCAGTTTTCCCCGACCAGGCGGCCTGCCTGGAAAACATCGTGGGCGAACGCGAACTGCCCAGCCATCCGCTGGTGGACCAGACCCTGGACGACTGCCTGCACGAAGCGATGGACAGCGAAGGCTGGCTGGCCCTGCTGCGCCGCATGGAAGCGGGCGACGTGCGCCTGCTGGCGCGCGACCTGCCGGCGCCGTCCCCGCTGGCGATGGAAATCCTGAACGCGCGCCCCTACGCCTTCCTGGACGACGCGCCGCTGGAAGAACGCCGCACGCAGGCCGTGATGAGCCGGCGCTGGAGCGATCCGGCATCCACCGACGACCTGGGCGCGCTGGACGTCGACGCCATCAGGGCCGTGGCAGAAGAAGCCTGGCCGGAAGCGCGCAATAGCGACGAAGTGCAGGAAGCGCTGGTGGCGCTGGCATGCATTACGCGGGACGAAGGCGTGCGGCATGGATGGGCGCTGTGGCTGGAGGGGCTGGCCGAGAATGGACGCGTCACCCGCCTGGGCGACTTCTGGGTGGCGCTGGAGCGCCTGGACTGCATGCAGGCCGCCTATCCCGGCGCCGTGCCGACGCCCGCGCTGGAGATCCCCGCCAGCCACCGCGACGACTGGACGCGCGATGGCGCGCTGGTCGAAATCATGCGCGCCCGCCTGGCAGGTTTCGGACCGCAGCCGCTGCAGGCCATCGCATCAAGCCTGGCACTGACGGAGAGCGACACCGCCATCGCCCTGTTCCAGCTTGAAAGCGAAGGCTATGTGATGCGCGGGCACTTCACGCCGGGCGTGGCGGAAGAGGAATGGTGCGAACGACACCTGCTGGCGCGCATCCACCGCTACACCATCAAGCGGCTGCGGCGCGAAATTGAACCGGTGGAGCGGCAGGACTTCATGCGCTTCCTGTTCGACTGGCAGCACCTGACCGAAGACACTCAGCTGAAGGGCCAGGACGCGCTGCCGCAGGTGCTGGCGCAGCTGGAAGGCTACGAAGCGGCTGCCGGCGCGTGGGAAAGCGACCTGCTGGCGCTGCGCATGCGCGACTATTCGATCCTGCGGCTGGACGATTTGTGCCGCGCCGGAAAAGTGGTGTGGACGCGCGTTGGTGCGCCGCGTTCGGCCGCTGGCGGGCCGGTGCGCAGTACGCCGATCGCGCTGCTGCCGCGCCGCCAGAGCGCGCTGTGGCATGCCCTTCCCGCCCCTTCGGGCGATCCCGAGATATCGCCACGCGCCGCCAGCGTGCTGGAAGCGCTGCGGCGCGACGGCGCCATGTTCTTCGACGAATTGCAGCACGACTCGCGCATGCTGCCGGTGGAACTGGAGAACGCGCTGGGCGAGCTGGTATCGACCGGCCTGGTGAACGCCGACAGCTTCGCCGGCATGCGCGCCATGCTGCTACCTGCCGCCAAGCGAAGCAGCAACGACAGGAAGCGCCGCCGCGGCGCCGGTCCCACGATGGAGGAAGCGGGCCGCTGGGCGCTGGTGCGGCGCGCCGTCGCCGAGGCGGCGCCGGGTGGCAAGAGGCGCATCGATCCGGCAACGCTGGAGCACGTCGCCATGACGCTGCTGCGGCGCTACGGCGTAATGTTCTGGCGCTTGCTGGAACGGGAAGCGGCATGGCTGCCGTCGTGGCGGGAACTGCTGCCGGTGTATCACCGCCTGGAAGCGCGCGGCGATATTCGGGGCGGGCGCTTTGTGGCGGGGTTCTCGGGCGAGCAGTTTGCGCTGCCTGAGGCGATTCCCTTGCTGCGAGAAGTACGGCGCAGGGATCAGGATGGGGGCCTGGTGTGCATCTCGGGCGTTGATCCGCTGAACCTGTGCGGGACGCTACTGCCGGGAGACAAAGTGCCTGCGCTGGCGGGCAACCGGATTCTGTTTCGCGATGGGGTGGCTGTGGCCACCATCATCGCGGGCAAGATCAGCTACCTGGCTGATCCCGGAACCGAGCGCGAACTCTTGCACGCACACTTGGTTGGCCGTCACTAGGAAAGCTCCGGTGGTTATTCGATAGTTTCAGAATCGAAATAAGCGTTACCATCAACCACCCGTGTATTTTCCAGAGAAACCAATGATCACACTTCGATCACTGCGCGACAACCAGCAAGCGTGTGCTTTTCCGGGCCGCCCATTTGCCTTGCTAGTCTTGGCGATCACCTGCTCGGCAGCATCCGCACACGGTGGTGGTCTGAACTCGGAAGGCTGTCACAACAATCGAAAAACCGGCGACTATCACTGCCATGGAGCACCGGCATCACCGCCACCTATCCGGGCTGTCGCTCCTGAGGTGCAGGAGGAAACGCCCAAAGCGCGCAAAGACCTGCAACCAGCCCAGCCAATTGGCCGCCCGGCCTGCTACACCGGCCCGCGGGGCGGCACGTACACCATTTCGCGCAGCGGCAAGAAGAACTACGGCGGTTGTTAGGGTTCGCGGTCGCATCGCCTATTCATTGCGACCAAAATTTCCAGAAGGGCTTCCGGCTTGGCCTCTCGGAAAAGCGTACCGCCCCTACTGTGGCGCCTTCAGGAAGATCCTTTATTTGCTCACCAATTTGGCCATGCACTGAAAAATGCACTTCAATATCGCACGCCTCCATATTGCCAATTTCAAGCTTTCCGCCCAAGAGTGGCGGTTGTTTGAAACTGTAGACCTGCCGAGCTTCCAGGAGCAGGCCATGGGACCTGAATTCTTCGATCAGCACCTCCCTCAAGAAGGGAACCACAAATTCACGCTCGCATAGCAGGCTATTGAATTGCGCGAGGTCGTCGGCAACCATGGAAAGCTCGTGGTTGCTGACATCAAGGAAATGAACCGTGCCATCGTTCAAATCCTGGACAAAAGCGTCACCGGCCGCAGTAAACAGCACTGGCATTTTCTTGCCGATCAACCACTCCCAGTCGCAAAGCAGTTGGGTCCGGTCCAGGTCGTCGCAATTAACTGTCAGGTCATCAGTAGTCATGCGCCATTGTACGAGTTTATAAGGCACGCGGCGTCGATTGTATTCCGTGCCATAACCACTCTTCCGCGCAGCACATATTCATCCATGTACTTGATCCTCATACCATATAGAATCGCGGTTCATTAATGAAGGAAATGACTAGAAATGTTCAACAGTATCTCCGTTCGCCATGTTGGAATAGCCGCATTGTTGTGGAACGCTGTTGCTGCCGTCGCTGCGGACTTGCCGCTACAGCCTGGATGCGAAGTGTCTCCGCAGCGCGCCAGTATCGCAGTGCCAGGCCAGGCGACTGCACAGCCGTTTCCTGCGGCGCAGCTCCAGGTCAATACCCCGGTCGAACCTATTGTATTTCGCAGCGGTGGAAAGAATTACGTGATCTATGAATTGCACCTTCAGAGTTTTACAAGCGAACCGCTGATCTTGCGTGGAATCGACGTCATGGAAGGCGACAAACCAGTCGCCGGACTCACGGAAGCAAGCTTGAGCGCGGTATTGCATGCGCCCGGCATTGACAGCGGAAGCGACAAGCGCACGCGCCTGGAAGCGCGCCAAAGTGTGGTGGCTTTCCTTTGCCTTGCATTCGATGCGGGAACGCCAGTGCCCGGCAAGCTGCGCCACCGCGTGCACGTGGATAGTTCTTATGTCGATGGACCGGTCATCAACGTTCATCGTACCGCCCCGCATGTGCTGGGTCGTCCTTTGACTGGCACTGACTGGGTGCCGCGCAATGGTCCGCACATCGGTTCGCATCACCGGATGGGACTGTGGGTCACTGATGGCCGCGCACAGATCTCACGGCGCTACGCGATCGACTGGCGAATTATCAAGGACGGAGCCCTTTTCTCTGGCGACGCGCGCGATGTGCGTTCGTACTACGCCTATGGGAAACAAGTGCTGGCTGTTGCGGACGGTACGATTGTCGTTGCCAAGGATGGGTTCCCCGACAACATACCGCGCACGCCGGCCGGGTTTGAAACCGCTGTGCCCATTACGATGGATTCGGTTGCTGGCAATACTGTGGTGATCAAGTTGAGCAATGGCCAGTTCGCGTCGTATTCGCATCTTCAAGCGGACAGTGTGCGGGTAAAGGCAAGCGATCGGGTCAAGCGCGGCCAGCTGCTGGGCAAGGTCGGTAACTCAGGCGATTCGCGCTGGCCACACTTGCATTTCCAGGTAACGACCACGCCAGAAATCATGAACAGCGAAGGTCTCCCTTTTGTTATCGACCGGTTCCGGATGAAATCTGCTGATGGGAACTGGGAAGCGCGGACTCGCGAGTTTCCTTGGGGGGAGACGGTAGCGATTGATTTTGGGGCGGATTAAAAGAAAGCCACCTCGGCGCATAGGTGGTATGGATTCCCGTCTTCACGGGAATGACGTGCTTAGGTGCGCATGACGTTGAGTCCTGCTGCGCGGGCCGGCATATCCTGGAAAATGCGCGACAGGTTCTGGTCGCTTAGCAGCAGATGACGTTCGCACACTTGCGCCAGCACCGAGCGGAAATCCGTCGTTACCGGCAAGTCGCGTCCTTCGTTGAGCGCGGCATCGCCTACGCCTCGCCAGTCGCCGTGCACCTTGCCGCCGGCAACGCCACCGCCCAGAAGCCACATCACATTGCCGTGTCCATGGTCGGTGCCGCCGTTGCCGTTCTCGCGCGCGGTACGGCCGAATTCGGACATCACGACGATGGTGGTGTCGTTGAACATGGGCCCCAGCCGCTCGGCCAATACGGCCAGGCCCTGTCCCAGCGGCGCCAGCCGATTGGCCAGCTGGCCCTTGCCCGCGCCCTGGTTGGCATGCGTATCCCAGCCGCCCAGCGCCACGAACGCCAGCTGCATCCTGGGGTTGTTGCGCATGAGCTTGGCCAGGTGCGCGGCATCGTCCGGAAAGCCGTTCGGCAGCGGCGCGCCGCCGTCGGCCATCTGCTTTTCGCTGCCCATGGATGCATCCAAGATTTCCTTGTGCGCGTTCTTGCCATCCATGTAAGCGGCCTGGAATCCCTCATGGCCGGCATACATCTGGTCGAATGCCTTGCCGATGGCGGGCCGGTCCAGGACGTTGGCCTTGGCGCCGGACTTGCCAGTGGGCAGATTGACGGCGGCCGCGGTGCCGGCCAGGATGCGCGGCATGACCGGCCCGATGCTCAGCGCGCGGCTAGGCGTGGAAGCGCCGGGCAAGACGGTCACCAGCCGGTTCATCCAGCCGTCCGGCGTGTTCTTGCGGCCGGGCGTGCCCGATTCCATGTAGTCCTGCGCGTCGAAATGGGAACGGGAAGGATCCGGCGAACCGCTGGCGTGCACGAAGGCCAGCTTTTTCTGCTGCCACAAAGGTTGCAGCATGGACAGCGCAGGGTGCAGGCCAAAGTAACCGTCAAGGTCGATCGCGCCACCTTCCGTGCCCGGCATGCCGAGCCCGATCGTCGGGCGCAGGCGCAGGTAGTTCTGGTCTGCGACCGGCGCCACCACATTCAGGCCGTCAACCGCACCGCGCAGCATGATGACGATGAGCTTCTTGCGGGTGGGATTGTCGACGGTGGCGGCCCAGGCGTTGCGGCCGACCGGCACGATCAGGCTTGCGCCGACCGCCAGTGAATTGAGAAAGCTTCTGCGTTGCATGCCATTCCCCTCGATTAGCGCTGCATGAAGTCGGGACTCCCAAGCAGCATGGCCGCGCGCAGCGGCTCCGGATTGGCCGCGACCATGGTCAGGGTGCGGCCGGATATCGAGCCGCCCAGCGTGGCCTGCAACTGCCCAGCATCGATCGCCGGACTGGCCAGGGGCAGCTTGCCGCTGCCCAGCGCCGTCGCGAAGGTGATGCGGCGGGTGAGCGCGTCGGGATTGAGCCAGGCTGCTTTGGTGTTCTTGTAGCCGTCCGGCGTTTGGCAGCCGTACAGCGGCATGCCCAGTTGCGACATGGTATTGAGCAGCGGTCCCGTGTTCGATACCGGTGCGCCACTGGCGCGCATGGCCGACACCACGTACTGGTATGGCGTTTTGAACTTGGCGCCAATCGCTTCCGGCGCCATGAATTCGGCGCTGGCGAATAGCGTGCGCAATACGGTGCGGATGTCGCCCTTCGAATCGAGGTAGCTGCGCGCCAGCCGGTCCACCAGTGCCGGCGGAGGCTGGTCCTGCACGAAATACTGGGCCAGCTTGAAGCCGAGATGGCGCGCTGTGGCGGGATGCTGGGCCAGGACGTCGAGCGCCATTTCGCCTTCGGCCTGCCCCTGGTCCGGCACTGTGCGGCCCAGCCATTGCTTGACTCCATGATCATGGCGCTCGTCGGCGAAAACGAAAGTCTGGTTGCGCAGCACCAGCGCGCGCGGGTTGTAGGTCCAGCCGGTGAGCATGCGCGCCAGTTCGGTGACGTCCTTCTGCGTGTAGCCGCCGTCGACGCCTAGCGTGTGCAGCTCCATCAGTTCGCGCGCGTAATTTTCGTTCAGCCCTTTTGGCTGGACCGGCGCGGCGTCTGCCTGCATGCGTTTCTTGCCCGGCACAAAGCCCGGCGCCGTGGATGCCTGGTTGTCCAGGTAGTACAGCATTGCAGGATGCTTGGCGGTGGCGCCCAGCATGTCGCGGAAGGAGCCGAAGACGTATGGACGGATGGCGTCGCGCTCGTAGCTGGCGATCAGTGCGCGGTCGATGCCTTTGCTGGAGTGGACATTGAAATGGTTGAACCAGAAATCGACCATGACTTCTTCCAGCTGGCGCGGGCTGTCGATGGCGCGCAGCAGGCGGGCGTCCGCCGTGTCGCGGGTGATGGCGCCCAGCACTTCACGGCGCCGCTGCGTGGCGCCCTCTTCCTGCTCGCGCACGTCTTTACGGGCTTCGATGAATTTACCGGCCACTTCGCCGGCACTACGATTGGGGCTGTCCAGCGCGGCCAGCCGTTCGGTCAGCGCTGGCGGGTACAGCAGCGACTGGGGATTGAGTTGTGTATCGATGTAGCGCTGCACGCCCATCTTGACGACACGGTCGATGTCGCCGGGCTTGGGGCCGTTGGCAAGGCGATTGAGCACATGCACGGCTTGCTGTTCCATGCTGAGCGGCGCTGCATGCGCGGGCACGATGGCAAACAGCAGGACACCGATGGTGAAGATCGAATTGCGTAGTCTGTACATATGGGCCCCGTGAGGCGGCGGTCGGGAGTCGCCGAACGTTCTTTATATCAAGAACAGGCTTGCCAGGGAAGCACCTTCTTGTTTCAGCTGTAAGCAACGGTAACGCCTGGCTAGCGATTCATGCCGCCGCCACGCACACAGACGCCTACGTACGCGTCGGCGCGCTACTTTTCAAGCAGTTTATTGAGGGTCTTGATGTTTTCCGCTCTCTTGGTTTGCATGCGCTCCGACTTGTCTACCACCACCTTGCTCGCGGATTCAACCTTGTTTTCGATAGCGATGAGTTCATCAAACAAAGCTTTGAGCTGTATCGATTGCGCCGGCGAAGAGACGCGTATTTGCCCTCCTTCATTTCTCAACCTGCCTCCCTGCACCGCGCACCAGTCCAGGATTTTCTCAATGGCCGCGTACTGCGCCAACTGAGCATGTTCGAGATCGGTGAACAAGGCGGCCGTTTCCTTGAGCTTGGCGCCCATCGTTGATTCAGCGCCCGTCTTGACATCACCCGGCGGCAAACTCCGCACCAGGCTTTTGACCTCGTCAAGATTTGTCTGCAGTAACGCGCCGCGTTCCGCGACGAGGGCCCTGTTCTGCGCGATCAGTGTCCGCCCCTTGGCAATTCCCGCTGGCGACGTCAAGTTGGGTGGCGTGAGGATATCGGAAATGGAGGCCTTATCAAAGCGATTGCCCAGTTCAAGGAACCTGGCATCGTGTCGCTGATTGAGCGCGAGCGCGTCGCGCATGAACGCTTTCGCGACTTCGCGCTCCTGGGCTTCAATGCCGACACCGGCAACAACATTGAGCAGCAGAAGCACGCCAACGACGATCCGTCCGTTTGCTTTGGCACTTGGCGTGCGATTGCGCGTTATCAGCCAGGCCACGAACGTCATGAACATCCACGCGCCGAGCACTGCGCCGATTTTTTGCCCTATCCGTTCAGCGTCGCCGCCAACGGAACCCAGTGAAAAGGATAGAAGAAAAGCGAGGGCGACCAGGATCCAGCCGATTGCAATTCTAAAGGTCGGGTTATGCGGGGGAGATTCGGACTCATTCAAGAAGGCGGACATGGCGGACTTCATAAAGTTGAAAGCAATCAGGATTGCACGGCAAATGATTTATGGCAAGTATGTGGACGATCTGCTAAGTTTAGAAAACGTTTGCCTTTCTTTTAATTCTTAATATCACCAATTAATAATGCGAAATATGTCTAGACATGAAAAACTATTTAACCAATTTAGGAAAACGATTTCCTCTATAGAATGCCAATCAGCCAGCGAAAAGAATATATCCAGGAGATTTCGTGCACAGACTTTCCATCCTCACCCTACTGACCACATTGACAGCCTGCAGCGGTGGCTCTGGTCCCAGCTCTCCTGTCATACCGATTACGCCAACGCCGCCCGTCACCCCGGTTCCGCCTGTAGATCCGGTTGCAACCCCGGGGTTCGACGCGGCCATGTTTGCAACGCTGTCGGTCGGCCCGATGGACACCGTGGTCACCACCAAGCTGATGCCGCAGCTGGACGCCATCTTTGACAATCTCAACGCCAACGGCCTGGAGACGAAAATTGCCGGTGTCAGCGTGTTCGCCGACAACGGCGACAAATTCCTGGTCGGCAAAGTCGCCATTGGCATGTCCTACCTGCTGCTCAACACGCCAAGGACGGATCCGAAATTTGCCACTTACCTGGCCGGCTACCGGCGCCTGATGGACCTGACTGTCGATCTCACCAATGACTCCTTCGGCATCTACTACTATGTATCGGCGCTGAACCAGCTGAACAAAGCCGGCCTGCTGGCCGAGGCAGTCAGCCCCGCGACACTGGCCAAGCTACAAACCAAGCTCGACTGGCGCGTCTTCGTCAACCCCGGCAGCTACACCCTGATCGGCCTGCCGACCAATTACTACGGCGTGGCGTTCAGCATCGCCAGGCTGCGCAACCTGCTGGGCTGGGAAAGCACGGCCGCATCCGAAGCCTTGCTGCAAAAAACGATCGCGCACTACAAGACCTTCTCGGCTTTCGGTTTTTCCGACGAGACCGACGGCAGCGGCCGCTTTGACCGCTACAGCGTGCTGCTGATCGGTGAAATATGCCAGCGCCTGATCGAGACCGGCATGGTCATTCCCGATGCCGACATGGCCTTGCTGAAAACCTGGCTGAGGCAGTCGGTTGACTTGATCAAGGTAAACATGAACCCGGCCGGCAATGGCTTCGCATATGGTCGCAGCCTGAGCGCGTACGGCGACACTGCCTTTGCGGAAGTGCTGTCCGCGGCCGCCCACCTGAACGTGCTGACGGCCGACGAACAGCAGATGGCGTATGCCTTCGCCACCCGCATCAGCGCCAAGTACGTGAGCTTCTGGTACGACAAGGAAATGCAGTCGCTGAACATGTGGCGCAATGGCAGGCGCACCGATAGTTATCGTGGCGAGTCACGCATCCTGGGAGAAAACCTGAGCCTGGCGCACCAGCTTATCTACACCAACAATCTGTGGAAGGCGGATGGCTTTGCCAGCAAGGCGCCGATGTCCACTGCGGCCTTCATGGCCGAGCTGGACAAACTGCCACGCCCGACGCTGACCAAGTTTGCCGGCTTCGATGGCGATGCTGCCACGTATGACCGCGGGCTGGTCACCTATCGCGATGGCTATCGGGTGTTCAGCTTGCCGCTGGTGAACGGCGCGACGACCTACCATGACGACAACAGCTATTTCGCGATTCCCTATTCCTACAACCTGATCTCCGGCGTGGCGGACACGCAATGGCCGCAACTGCAGGCCAGGTTCACGACGGATAACAACCAGGTGCTGATTGCGGCGAGCTACTTCAAGAACATCAGCGTCAAGGAAACCGGGACGATGCTGCAAGTGAATTACACGCTAGACGGGATGGACCGTGTCGGCAGCAGCGCGCCAGTGAAGGACACACGTCTGACCGTGACGACGCAGTACACTTTTGAACCGGGACAGATCACTCGGGTCGATACCTACACGCCCACAGCAGCCACGCAATCCTTTACCAAGATCGAATTGGAGTTCGGGTCACACTCGGGAGCAGTAGTTCAAAAGGGAAATAATTTCACATACGCCACAGGTGACGTGAGCGAATTTGAACTTAATGGACTCAATAGCTGCGTCAATGCTGATGTAAGGCTCGACGCTAAGTACAATACTCCAAACGGGGCATTCAGAGCCATTGTACGTTGCGACTCCACAAACATTACGCTCACCAAGTCAATGAAGATTGTATGGATCTTGAAACACAAGAAAGGGAACGCAACACCGGTACCACAATGAAAAATCCAAGCACGAACAGGCTCACATTCGCGGTCAGTGAACAATCACCTTTTCGTCTACCGCCGGCACGTTATCTAATTTTTCAGCAACCTGCTTGCTTACTAAAATACCGAGGATGCTTACGAAGGCCGCAATGAGGATTGATGCAGGCGCTATGGCAAGCGAAGTCAGCCCCAGCGCAGCACCACCACTCAATATGGTTACTACCTTTGTTAACACTGACATCGTCTGGCCTTGCCCATTAGCCCCATCTTGCGCTTCATAATGAAGAATTTCCTGAAGTAGCCGGGCCTGATCCACAGTCACAGTAATGTTCTTGGACCGTTCAAGATTTTCCAATAGTACCAATATATCCTTGGCATTATAGGAGTGAAGCGGCGGTAAGCCTTGACTCAAAAGTGCCTGCACCTTCTCGTCAGCCGATTTCGCAACCTCGCGTTCACGAACGTGGCTCATTTCTTCTCTCCAGTAGCAAACGGTACAGCGTCAGCAATTGCTGTACTTTTTTCGACACTATCAACGCTCACAGCCGGCGCGTGATTAGTCTTGGATAAAGTCAAGGCTTGTGCACTATAACCTGCATACAAGATAGCCAACACCAACAATCCGGCAGAAATTTTTAGGGATGGCGGAGGCTGCCAACCGGGGTTCTGACCGCGCTCGCTCATTGCCGCAAGAAGTAGTAGCGTACAAAAGACAGCTCCTATAATACACCCCCACCCCAGACCTGGTGCTTGCGGCGCAGCAGAAAAACTTCGGAAGCCAGATTGAATCGCTATGATCAGCGCGCCGTAGATCCATCCTATCGAATCAATTGCTTCTCGCCAAGCGTAAGTTACGCTCGACGTTCCCTTCGCAATGAGTACCATTGCGCCCCAAATAACAAAGAGCAAGCCGGCCCCGAAAAGCGGCAATGCTCCTTCAAGCAACAACCATTTGAGTTGAGGATCTAACAACGTAACTCCTTCTAGACACTGCTCAGTCGCGTCAAAAATTCACGTTTGCGAAGTCTACATGATTTTATTGCACGAAAACACAGAAACTTTTCTTTCTGACAGCACTTTTGACTTGATTGCTCGTCTGTCAGAATGAAAACCTGAATTCGGCCAGCCGCGGGATCTACAGCCACAAATACCGACACGAGTGAGTTAATTCATACTTGCACGACGGACCTCTCGTGACCGATCCCGGTCACCCCTGCTACAATCCCCACCCATGCGCCGCCTGTTCCTCATCCTCCTGCTAGCCCTCCTCCCCCTCCAGGCGAGCTGGGCAGCCGTATGCAGCTACTGCCCGGACCAGTGCGTCGTCGAATCCGACGCCGCCACCTCCGCGCAACAGGACCAGGACGACATCCCCAGCTTCGAATCCGATGACGATTGCCAGTGTTGCCAGGTAGGCGGCGTCGGCATCGCGGCGTCGCTCGCGGTCACCGGCTTAGTCGCCGCACCCGCCAGCGCCGAAGCCGCCCAAGGTATCACCATCCTCACTTCTGTCAGACCAGCACGGCCCGAGCGGCCGAAATGGACACGCGCCGCCTGATCCGGCGCGCTATCGCACTTTTTTCTACTCGGTCGCCACGCGCCGGATTCCCTGTTCATTTAACTGGAGAATCCGATGTTCAAGTATTTCCTGCCCGGCATTGCCGCGAGCCTGGTATCCGGCATGGTGCTCGCCGAGCCGCTCACGCTGCCTGCCGCGCACGCCAAAGTGCTGCAAAACAGCCCTGCCCTGCAAGCGCTCGCCTTCGAAATCAAGGCCGTTGACGGCCAGGTGCAACAGGCCCGCCTGCTTCCCAACCCCGAACTGTCGGGGCTGGTAGAGGACCACCAGCGCGCCACCCGCACCACCACCATCCAGCTGACCCAGCCCATCGAAACGGGCGGCAAACGCGGTGCGCGCATCGATGTGGCCGAACGGGAACGGGATCTCGCGCGGCTCTCGTTGCAAGCCAAACAGGCCGAAGTGCGCGCCAATACCAGCAAGGCCTTCCACGCCCTGCTGGCCGCGCAAGCCCGCATGGAACTGGCCGATACGTCGCACGCCCTCGCCCGCCAGGCCTTGGCGGCGGCCAGCACCCGGGTCACCGCCGGCAAGAATTCCCCGGTCGATGAAACCCGCGCACGCATTGCCGCCTCAGGCGCCGAAATCGACCTGGTCCAGGCGCGCGCCGACGTCGACACGGCCCGCGAAAACCTGGCCGTGCTGTGGGGCGGCAGCGCCCAGGCCCTGGACCAGGTCCAGGGCCAGCTCGACCAATTGCCCGACGCCGCGCCCCTCGCCACCCTCACGGCGCGCCTCGAGACAGCGCCCGGCATTGCCCTCGCCCGCATCGAACTGCAGCGCCGCGAAGCCCTGGGCCGCGCCGAAAAAGCGCGCCGCATTCCCGACCTGGCGGTCACATTCGGCAGCAAGAAGGATGAACAATTCGGGCGCCGGCAGGCAGTGTTCGGCTTGTCCGTGCCGCTGCCGCTGTTCGACCGCAACCAGGGCAAACTGCACGAAGCCCTGCAGCGCACCGAGCAAGCCCGCGCCGAACTGGCCGCCACGACGGCAACCATCGCCAGCGAACTGCGCACCGCCCACGCCCGGCTGATGACGGCCCGCAGCCAGGCCAGGTCGCTGCAGGACGACCACCTGCCCGGCGCCCGCAGCGCCAGCGAAGCGGCCCGCAAAGGCTATGAATACGGCAAGTTCGGCATTCTCGACGTCTTCGACGCCCAGCGCGTGCTGCTGCAAGCCCAGGCGCACCACCTGCGCGTGCTGGCCGACGCCCACGCCGCCGCTGCCGACATCGACCGCATCCTTGGCGCTACCAAAGCCGCCCAGCCTTAGGAACCACCATGCAAGCTACCAACTCCAAACAGCCACTGGCCATCGCGATCGTCATCGCGGTCGGACTCGTACTCGCCGCCCTCATCCTCACCATGCGCCCCGCCGCGCAAGGTGGCGAAGCGGGCCATGACGACCACGCCGAAGAAGTCGACCACGACGGCAAGCCGCACCACGACGAGGCCCTGCCAGCCAAAGGGCCGCACGGCGGAAAACTGTTCACCAGCGGCGCCTACAGCCTGGAAGTGACGATCTTCGAAGTCAATGTCGAGCCGCACTTCCGCCTGTATGCTTACCAGGACGGCAAGCCCCTCGCGCCATCGGCCAGCAAGGTCAGCGTCACCGTGGAGCGGCTCGGCGCTCCGCCGCAAGCCGTCAGCTTCACGCCCGAAGCCGACTACCTGAAAGGCAACGCCATCCTCCAGGAACCGCATTCCTTCAAAGTCAACCTTCAAGCCATCGCCAACGGCAAAACCCACAAGTTCAGCTACGAACAGGTCGAAGCCCGCGTCACCATGTCCGAGCTGCAAGTGACCCAGAACGGCATCGACCTCCACACCAGCGGCCCGGCGCGCATCAAGAGCGTGCTCAAGCTGATCGGGCAGATCGAGCTCAATGCCGACCGCAGCGTCCAGGTAACGCCGCGCATGGCCGGCGTGGTCGAATCGGTCCACGCCGCCGCCGGTGACAATGTCCGCAAAGGCCAGGTGCTGGCCGTGCTGTCCAGCCAGGAACTGGCGGCCGACCGCAGCACGCTCAGGGCGGCCCGGCAGCGCCAGGAACTGGCGCGCTCCACATTCCAGCGCGAACAGAAGCTGTGGCAGGAAAAGATTTCCGCCGAACAGGACTATCAGCAAGCCCGCACCGCCCTCAGCGACGCCGACCTTGCCGTGCAGGCGGCGGAGCAGAAACTCGACGCCATCGGCGCCGGTGGCGGCAACCAGCGCCAGCTGGCACGCCTTGAAATCCGCGCGCCTATCGATGGCGTTATCACCGGCAAGAGCATCGCCGCCGGCACCAGCGTGGCTGCCGACGCCGCCCTGTTCGTGGTGTCCGACCTGTCCACCGTCTGGGCCGAAGTCAGCGTCAACGAACGCGACCTGGACACCATCAAGGCAGGCCAGGCGGCGACCATCCTGGCCAACAGCACCGAAACGCGCGGCAACGGCCGCGTCAGCTACGTCAGCCCGCTGGTGGGCGAACAAACCCGCGCCGCCACGGCCCGCGTGGTGCTGCCCAATCCCGGCCGGCAATGGCGCCCGGGCGCGCCGGTAAGCGTGGAAATTGTGGCGGCCGAAGTGACGGTGCCCGTTGCCGTGCATGCCGAAGCGGTCCAGGTCATCCGCGACGAACCGGCCGTCTTCGGCCGCTACGGCGACCAGTTCGAAGCGCGCCCCATCCGCACCGGCCGCAGCGACGGCCAGTACGTCGAAGTGCTCGAAGGCCTCGCCCCGGGTGTCAGGTACGCTGCCAAGAACAGTTTCCTGATCAAGGCCGACATCGGTAAATCCGGCGCCAGCCACGACCATTAAGGAAGCGGCATGTTCGATACCATCATTCGATTTTCCATCGACCGGCGCTGGCTGGTCATGCTGCTCGTGGCCGCCATGGCGGCGGCCGGCATCGCCAGTTACCGCTTGCTGCCCATCGACGCGGTGCCCGACATTACCAATGTCCAGGTGCAGGTGAACACGCCGCTGCCCGGCTATTCTCCGCTCGAAGCGGAACAGCGCGTTACCTACCCAATCGAAACGGCCATGGCCGGCCTGCCCGGCCTGGACCAGACCCGTTCGCTGTCGCGCTACGGCCTGTCGCAGGTGACCGTGGTGTTCAAGGACGGCACCGATATCTACTTCGCGCGCCAGCTGGTCAATGAACGCCTGCAGCAGTCGCGTGGCCAGCTTCCCGCGGGCGCCGAGCCGGACATGGGTCCCATCTCCACCGGCCTGGGCGAAATCTACATGTGGACGGTGGAATCCGTACCCGGCGCGCTCAAACCCGACGGTACGCCTTACACCGCCACCGACCTGCGCGACATCCAGGACTGGATCGTCAAGCCGCAACTGCGCACCGTGGCCGGCGTGACCGACATCAATTCCATCGGCGGCTACACGCGCGAATTCCATGTGCTGCCGCATCCGGCCAAACTGGTCGCGCACGGACTGGCCCTGCAGGACGTGGTGGCCGCGCTCGAACGCAACAACGCCAACGTGGGCGCCGGCTACATAGAACGCAATGGCGAACAATACCTGGTGCGCATTCCCGGCCAGCTTGCTTCGCTGGCGGACATTGGCAATGTTGTCATCCGCTCTGCCGGCGGCATGGCGCTGCGCGTGCGCGACGTGGCCGACGTTGAAATGGGTTCGCAGCTGCGCACCGGCGCCGCGTCGGAAAATGGCGAAGAAGTGGTGCTCGGCACGGTCTTCATGCTGGTCGGCGAAAACAGCCGCGCGGTGTCGAGCGCCGTGGACGTGAAACTGGGCGAGATCAACCGCAGCCTGCCACCCGGCGTCATTGCCCGCACCGTCTACGACCGCACCAATCTCATCGACAAGGCCATGGGCACCGTCAAGCGCAACCTGCTGGAAGGCGCCGTGCTGGTCATCATTGTTCTGTTCGTTTTCCTGCGCAACTTCCGCGCGGCGCTGATTACCGCGCTGGTCATTCCGCTGGCCATGCTGGCCACCTTCAGCGGCATGGTGGCCAATGGGGTCAGCGCCAACCTGATGAGCCTGGGCGCGCTCGACTTTGGCATCATCATCGACGGCGCGGTTGTCATCGTGGAAAACTGCGTGCGCCGCCTGGGTCATGCGCAAGCCCGCGCCGGCCGCGTGCTGACGCGGGAAGAACGTTTCGAGGAAGTATTTGCCGCCGCCAGGGAAGCCCGCCGGCCGTTGCTGTACGGCCAGTTGATCATCATGGTGGTTTACCTGCCGATCTTTGCGCTCACTGGCGTGGAAGGCAAGATGTTCCATCCGATGGCGTTTACCGTCGTGATCGCACTGCTGGCGGCAATGGTTTTGTCCATCAGCTTCATTCCTGCCGCCGTGGCCCTGTTCATCGGCAACAAGTTCGACGAAAAGGAAGGTCGCATCATGGAATGGGCGCGCGGCGCCTACCGCGCCCTGCTCCACCGCACCATGGCGGCCAAGGCCCTGGTGCTGGCCGTGGCGGGCGTGGCGATCCTGCTGTGCGGCTTGCTGGCAACGCGCCAGGGGTCCGAGTTCATTCCCAGTCTCAATGAAGGCGACATCCTGCTGCACGCGCTGCGCATACCCGGCACCAGCCTGACGCAGGCGGTCGACATGCAATTGACGCTGGAAAAGGCCCTGAAAAAGCTGCCGGAAGTCGAGCGCGTGTTTTCCAAACTGGGCACCGCAGAAATCGCCAACGATCCGATGCCGCCCAGCGTGGCCGATACCTTCATCATGCTCAAGCCCGAGTCGGCATGGCCGGCGCCGAAGCGCAGCCGTGAAGCCTTGATCAAGGCGGTGCAGGACACAGTAGCGGGCGTCCCGGGCAACAACTATGAATTCACGCAACCTATCCAGATGCGCTTCAATGAACTGCTCTCGGGCGTGCGCAGCGACGTGGCGATCAAGGTATTCGGCGACGACCGCGACACCATGGTGCGCACGGCCAACAGCATCGCCGCCGTGCTCGCTGGCGTTGCGGGCGCGGCCGACGTCAAGGTCGAGCAAACCACCGGCTTGCCAATGCTGACCATCAAGGTCGACCGCGAGAAGGCGGCACGCCTGGGCGTCAGTCCGTCCGACGTGCAGGAGCTGGCCAGCGCGGCCATCGGCGGCAAGCCGGCCGGGGTGCTGTTCGAAGGCGACCGCCGTTTCGACATCATGGTGCGCCTGCCCGAAGCGCAGCGCAGCGACCTGGACGCGATACGCCAGTTGCCGCTGCGCGTGGCGGCGGACGCATACGTGCGCCTGTCCGACGTGGCCGAACTCGACATGAGCCCGGGACCGAACCAGGTCAGCCGCGAAAATGGCAAGCGCCTGGTCATCGTCACGGCCAATGTGCGCGGGCGCGATGTCGGCTCCTTCGTCAAGGAGGCCGGGTCGCGCATCGCGCAGCAGGTGAAAATTCCTCCCGGTTACTGGATCACCTGGGGCGGCACCTTCGAGCAATTGCAATCGGCAACGCAGCGCCTGATGCTGGTGGTCCCGGCCACGCTGGCCATCGTGCTCCTGCTGCTGTATGCCATGTTCGGCAATGTGCGCGATGGCTTGCTGGTGTTCACCGGCATTCCGTTCGCCCTGACGGGCGGGCTGGTTGCCTTGTCGCTGCGCGGCATTCCGATTTCGATCTCGGCGGCGGTCGGCTTCATTGCGCTGTGCGGGGTGGCGGTGCTCAACGGACTGGTGCTGGTGTCCTTCATCCGCAGCTTGCGCGAACAGGGCATGCCGCTGGCGCAAGCCATCGAAGAAGGCGCCATGACGCGCTTGCGGCCGGTGCTGATGACGGCGCTGGTGGCGTCGCTGGGCTTCTTGCCGATGGCGATCGCTACCGGCACCGGGGCCGAAGTGCAGCGGCCGCTGGCGACCGTGGTGATTGGGGGTGTGCTGTCGTCGACACTGCTGACGCTGTTGTTGCTGCCGCTGATGTACCAGCTGGCCCACGCACAACGTTCCCGCGCCAAGGCCGATGTCATCAATGAGTCACATTGATGGCCTAAGATTAGTTACTTCGCGGCAAATGTCCAGCGCGAAGCAACGTCTAAAGGTACGTCATGCTGCAAGGTCGCCTGCGCCAGGTCATTGAACGGGAAGAACTCACGGCGCTCTTCCAGCCCATCATCCACATGCAAACCGGCGAGATTATCGGTTACGAGGGGCTCATTCGCGGCCCCTCCGACAGTCCGCTGCATTCGCCGCTCAATCTCTTCCGGGTCGCGGCGGCAGCACAGCTGAGCGTGGAAGTCGAGCACCTGTGCCGCAAGGTCGTCATCGAAACCTTCGCCCGGATCGGCCTGCCCGGCAAGCTTTTTCTCAATGTCAGCCCCGAATGCCTGCTCTACCCCAACATGAAACACGGGGAAACGCTGGACTACATCCAGCAATTCGGCATCAGTCCCGACCGTGTGATCATCGAGCTGACCGAAAGCCAGCCAACCTACGACTATGAATTGCTGGGCCGGGCCGTGGCGCACTATCGGAACATGGGCTTTGAAATCGCCATCGACGACCTGGGTGAAGGTTTTTCCAGCCTGCGCCTGTGGTCGGAGCTGCGCCCCGCCTACGTCAAGATCGACATGCACTTCATCCAGGGCATCAATCTCGACAAGGTGAAGTTGCAGTTCGTCCAGTCCATCCAGCAAATCGCCCAGGCCACCGGCACCATGGTCATCGCCGAAGGCATAGAAACCCACACCGAACTGCTGGTCATCCGCGACCTGGGTATCGCTTGCGGACAGGGCTATCACATCGGCCGTCCCGGCAATCAGCCCGCGCAGAGCGTATCGCCGGAAATTGCGAAGACCCTGGGCTACCGCGGCGTGTCGGTGTATCCGCAGGAGAAGGTCAACCGCCTGCACAACGCCACCGCCCTGCGCCTGCTGCGCGTGGTCGAACCGGTGCGGCCCAGCATGACCAACAATGAAGTGCTGCAAATTTTCGTCCATGCGCCCGAGCTGGAAGTGATCCCCGTGGTCGAAGACGGCCTGCCGGTCGGCCTGATCACGCGCCGCAACCTGGTGGATCGCTTCGCCATGCAATTCATCCGCGAACTGCATGGCAAGCGGCCATGCACCATGTTCATGGATCCGGCACCGCTGATCGCCGACAAGCAAACCAGGCTGCAGGAACTGAGCCGCCAGGTTGCCAGCGGCGACCGCCATCACCTGTTCAACGGCTTCATCATCACCGACCAGGGACAGTACCTGGGCATGGGAACGGGACATGACCTGATCGGCGAAATCACCGAGATGCAAATGGATGCGGCGCGCTACGCCAATCCCCTGACCCTGCTGCCGGGCAATGTGCCCATCAACGAGCACATCGAACGCCTGCTGGAAAATGGCGCGCGCTTCAGTGCCTGCTATGTGGACCTGGATTTCTTCAAGCCGTTCAACGACGCCTACGGCTACCGCAAGGGCGATGAAGTGATTCAATGCATCGCCAAGACGCTGGAACAGTTCTGCGATCCCGCCAGGGACTTTGTCGGCCACATCGGCGGCGACGACTTCCTGATCCTGCTGCAAAGCGAGGACTGCGAAGGACGGTATCAAGCCATCATCGACGCGTTCGCCCGGGACATCCTGCAGTTCTTCAGCCAGGGCGACATCGAACGCGGCGGCTATGTCAGCGAAGACCGGCGCGGCGTTGCGGTCCTCCATCCGCTCGTCACCGTGTCATTGGGCGCGCTGAAAGTGGAGCCGGGCCATTTCCTGTCGCACCACCAGATCGCGGCAGCGGCGGCCGAAGCGAAGCGGCAAGCCAAGCGCATTCCCGGCAACAGCTTGTTCGTCGACCGGCGCGCGGGTCCGTGCGCGGGTCCGCATGCCATGCCAGTCAAATCCGAACCGTGGGCCGCTCAGATTTTGGAAACGAGCCTGGAGACTGCTTTCATCTGACGTTCATTGCGTTCGCTGTAGCGGTCGGTGAGGTAATCGGTGCGGCCACGCATCAGCAGCGTGAACTTGAAGAGCTCCTCCATCACGTCGACCACCCGGTCGTAATAGCCGGACGGCCTCATGCGGCCCTCATCGTCGAACTCCTGGTACGCCTTCGGCACCGACGATTGATTCGGTATCGTAAACATCCGCATCCATCGCCCCAGCAAGCGCAGGGTATTGACCACGTTGAACGATTGCGATCCGCCGCACACCTGCATGACGGCCAGCGTGCGCCCCTGGCTCGGCCGCAGCGCGCCCTGTTCCAGCGGAATCCAGTCGATCTGGTTTTTCATGACCGCGGTGATGGCGCCGTGCCGTTCGGGGCTGTACCACACCTGCCCCTCCGACCATAGCGACAGCGCGCGCAGTTCCACCACCTTCGGGTGCGAATCGGGCACGCTTCCGGCCATGGGCAGTTCGGTCGGATCGAAGATGCGTACCTCGGCGCCGAAATGCTCGAGGATGCGCGCCGCTTCGAACGTCAGAAAGCGGCTGAACGAGCGCTCCCGCAAGGAACCGTACAGCATCAGGATCCTGGGCGGGTGCGACATGTCGCCAGTTGGCGCCAGCTTGTCCAGGTTCGGCAGGTCCAGCTGGTCCGGTTTGATATTAGGAAGATCGGTCATGGGCAATGGGATAGAGCCAGCAAAATAACATGGTGGCGGCCGCAGCGCCAAGCAGCTGCGCTACAATGAAGCCCGGGGTGTCGCCCGGGCGGATGCCGGCAAACGTGTCCGTGGCACTGCGCGCCAGCGTCACGGCAGGATTGGCGAACGATGTCGACGACGTGAACCAGTACGCGGCCGTGATATAGGCTGCCACGGCAAACGGCGTCACGGACGGCCGGCTGCGCGAACAGCCGATGATGACGGCAATGAGTCCAAACGTGGCCACGAACTCGCTCCACCACTGCGCCACGCCGGTCCTGGCATGTTGCGATGCGAAGAACAACGGGTCGTCGAACATCATGTGGGCGGCGGCCACGCCGGCAAAAGCGCCAACGAGCTGCACTGCGATATAGGGCAGCACTTCCCCGGCCGGCATATTTTTCTGCCACGCCTGCGACAGGGTGACGACCGGATTGAAATGCGCGCCGGAGATGGGCCCGAACATCAGGATCAACGCCACCAGGCCCGCCCCGGTGGCGATGGCATTGGCCAGCAAGGCGATCGCCACATTGCCGCCTGCCAGGCGTTCGGCCATGATGCCGGAACCAACCACCACGGCTAACAGAAAGGCCGTGCCCAGGGCTTCGGCGACAAGTCGACGCGACAAGGTCATGGCAGGATCGTCCCGATGCGGTCCATTTCCATCTTCAGTCGTGCGCGGTCATTTTTCAGTTCGTCGAGCGGCAGCGCCAGGAAGGCTTCGATGCGGGCGCGCAGGATGCGGTAGGCTGTCATGAAGGCCGCATCGATTTCTTCTTCCGTGCCGGTGGCATGGGCCGGGTCTTCGACACCCCAGTGCGTGCGCAGCACAGGACCCAGGTAGGCCGGGCAGGTTTCACCGGCTGCGCTGGCGCAGACCGTGATGACGATGTCCGGCGTGGCTGGCAAGTTGTCCCACGATTTGCTGAAGTAGCCTTCGGTGGCAATCCCTTCCTTTGCCAACAGGGCCAGCGAGCGCGGATGGACATAGCCGGCAGGCTGGCTGCCTGCGCTCATGGCCTTCCAGCCGCCCGGCGCCAGGTGATTGAAGCTTGCTTCGCCCAGGATCGAGCGGCAGGAATTGCCAGTGCAGAGGAAAAGTACGTTCATCAGATTGTTACCTTTTTGACGGTGCAGGCGGGCACCGATACCGGTGTGCAAGGATTGCCACCACAGCAGCTTTCGGTCAGGAAACCGACCAGGCCGTTCATGGTGTCGAAGTTGGCGGAGTAAATAATGAAACGTCCATCCTGGCGCGGCACGATCAATTCCGCGTGCGTCAGTTCCTTGAGGTGGAACGACAGGGACGAGGTGGGCACGCCTATCTGTTCGGCGATCCTGGAAGCGGCCATGCCTTCCGGGCCGACCTGCACCAGCAGCCGGAACACCGCCAGCCGGGACTCCTGCGCCAGGGCCGCCAGCGCACCGATCACCTGTTTCGTTTCCATGATTTCCTCCGCCACCAAATAATTCCATAATTCTACATTATTGGAAATATAGAAGTAAACCCTGGCATCATTTTGCGGAATGCTACGCGTTTGCCTGTGTTCGGGAAGTAAAAAAGGGGCAGCTCGCGCCACCCCTTTTCTAGTCAATGCCAGTCAATCAGAAGCAGCAAGCCAGCATCTGGATGCAGCATTCGATGCTGGCGCAGCAGTCGGCATTTGAAGCAAATGCCAGGGCGGAAGTTGCCAGCAGCGCCAGGGCGGCTGCCGATTTGATAATTGTCGATTTCATGTGAGACTCCATATATAAGTAAGTGAGATTGAAAGGCGAAGGCGGTCGTCTTTCAGTCTGGCGGAGTCCAGATGTCTTCAAAATACTTCGGCAAGTAGAATTCCAGCGCAATCGCCGGCACGGAAAATTTGGCCAGGAAAGGCAATGCCAGCAGCGGATTGGGCATGATGGCGGCCAGCGCGGGAACGCAGCCCATGTCCGCGCATTCGACAATAGGACACTCATCGCTCGGACAGCAGGCACTGAAGTCTGTCGCCGACGCGTATGCGCTCAGCAACATTGACAAGGCCAGTAACAGTGCAAGAAGGCGTTTCATGAGTCCAGTGTAGTTCAGTTTGGCGCGCACAGGGAAAATCAAAAAAATACCTCCAGGCAGGAGGTATAAAAGAGAAGACCATGAAGTCTCTGCTGAAATTTCATTCTATGGCAAAAGAATTAATTGAGGCTTAGCAATCGAAAAAGACGCCACAAATCGGTAGAGATTGCGCCTGATCAGTGCATTCCGTTCGGCAATGTTGTCCCATCTCATATAGCAGCCGGTCCTCGACCTGCACGTTTTTGAGCCCTGGAGATGCCATGCCCCCGGAAAACCGCACGATACAATTTTTTGAAGAGAAATTCGCCAGGCAAGCCGAACGCGGCGAATTCGCGCCCCATCTATTTGAAGATGCCGTGCTCCCGCACGTGCAGGGTGAGCTGCTCGATCTGGGATGCGGCCTGGGCAACCTGTCGATGGCAGCGGCGCGCCGCGGCCACCGGGTACGCGCCTTCGATGGCAGTCCGGTGGCGGTGGCATCGCTCAGGCAACGCGCACGTGCGGAACAGGTGCCCGTCCGTGCAGAGCTTGCCGACCTGGCCGCCACCGAGATCCGGGAATCCTTCGACACCGTGGCATGCCTGGGCTTGCTGATGTTCTTTCCGCCGGCGCTGGCCCTGGCCTGGCTTGCGCGGATCAGGTCCATGACGCTTCCCGGTGGCGTGGCGGCCGTGAATGTGCTGATCGAAGGAACCACCTTCTTCGACATGTTCAACCCGAACGGCTACACCCTGTTCGCGGAACGGGCCCTGGACGAGGCCTTCGCCGACTGGCACATCCTGCACTCGTCGATCGACCAGTTTCCAGCACCCGGCGCCACGGTCAAGCGCTTCTCGACCGTCATCGCGCGGCGCCCGGGCAGCGCTTAGTCCGCTGGCCGGCGCGCCACCACGGTCGCGAAGCGCTTCACCGTGCCGCGCGGGGCATCGAACTGCGCTTTTTCCGACAGCATGATGTCCCATGAACGGAAAGTCTGGTCAAGCTCGTTTTCGCCGAACAGGGTGTAGGACTGCGGATCGAACATGTCGAGATAGGTGGTGCCCTCGATCAGCACATTCACGGCCGCCATACCGCCCGGTGCTGTTGCGTTGATGATCTGGTCGAGCCAGCGCCGGGCTGCAGGCGGCGAGAAAAACATCAACAGGCCGATGCAGACGATACTGTCGTACTGCCCGTCGATGGTGGCATTTTCCAGGTCGGCTGCCCTTGCGCGTATCGGCAAGCCTTCGCGCCGGGCGCGCTCATTGAGACTGTCGACGGCACTGTCCGCGCCGTCGAATGCATCCACGGTGCAGCCGGCGCGCGCTGCCAGTATCGACAGCTGGCCAAGGCCGCAGCCCAGGTCGAGCACGCGGCCGGCGACATGGGGCAGGATCGCGCTTTCAAATGGATTGAGCTCGCACTCGCCGCCGGCAAGCTGCCGGCGGAACTGGGTGTCGAAAAATTGCACTGCGGGTTTGGTGGCGGAGTGTGACATGGATACCTTTATCGAAGTGAGGACCGGCGCTGGCTTTGCGCCAATTGAGCGGCCGATCGTACAAAACTGTTCGGATCTGTCGCCGCGCCTTCGAGCAAATCGGCAGCAGCGCTGCCGGGAACCGGAGACAAGGCGTAGACCGCAATTTCCCGGATGCGCGGATCGGTGTGGCGCAGCGCCAGCGCCACCGGTTCGAACGCATCCGGACTAAAGCGCAATAGCGACGCCAGGCGCCACGCGGCCGCACGGCGGCTGTCGACCGGCCATGCACCGGCGTCATCGGGCACGGCGACATCCGCCACGATTCCAGGCAAAAGCCGGCTCACCAGGCGCTGCGATGCCGCCGCGGCGCTGCTGTCCTGCACACCAGCGAGCGCGCACGCCAGCGCGATCTGTTGATCGATATCGCTGACCGAAGGCAGTGCTTCGATAATGGCCGGCACGGCGTCCGGCCCCAGCGCGACCAGGCGGCGCACGGCATTGTCGCGGCCGACTTCACCCTTGCTGGCTTTCAGGTAGTCCAGCAGCACGGTGACGCGCGCCGGACTGCGGGTGAGCATGATGGCGTCCAGCAGGCTTTCCTGCGCATGGCCGAGCCGGGCATCGTACAGTGCGGCCAACAGGCGCGGCAGGATTTGCGCCGGCAGCCGGTCGAACCGGGCCAGCGCGGCAGCTGCCAGGTAGCGCTGCTTGCCGTCGCTGCCTTCAAGTGCCTGCAGCAGATAGTCGAGCAATGCCGGCACGCCGGCGGGATCCTTGCTGATGCGGCCAAGATTGTCGGCCGCCACCTGCCGCACCAGCGGCACGTCGTCGCGCAGCAATGCCGACATGCGCGGCACGGCTGCGGACGCGCCGCTGCCGATCGCGCCCAGGATATCGCTGGCCAGCTGGCGGATGAGCGGATCGCTGTCGTCCAGCAATGCCAGCAGGCTTGGAACCGCTGCGCTGCCGTGCATGACCAGCGCCATGCAGCTTCCCGGCAAGGCCGTACACCCGCGTCCGGTGCGCAGCGATGTGATCGCGTCAGCAATGGCGGGCAGGACCGGCATCGCCGGTGCAATGGGCGGCGCAATTCCATCGACCAGGTGCACGAGCTCGTAAGGCGGCTTGCCATGGTTGACGTCCCATAATTCCGGGCGCGCGAACATGGTGCGCAGCTGCGCCGACATTTCCGGCGACAAGGGTTCGAAGCCGGCCAGCGCGCGCGCGGAATAGTAGCGGCCAAGCGAATCGGCGTTGTCCGTCACCTGGCGGAACAGTTGCTCCACGACCGCCGCGTTCCGCACGCCCATGCGCGCCAGGTACAGGGGCCGCGTTTTATCGGACAGCATGAACTGCAGATCCCGGTCGTTGAGAAAGCGTATCAGATGGGGCAAGGCTTCCTGCGCCGCGCTTCCCATTGCAATCAATTTTTCCACAGCCAGGGTCGAACCCTGCGTGGCATGCGCCTGACGCTTTCTTCCGGTTAGGACCGCCAGCAGCGCGGGCACACTGTCCTTGCCCCGTCGCGCCAGTTCGCTGACGGCGGCCGTGTCGCGCCATTGCTGGTCATTTTCTTGCAGGGCAACCCGGATCAGGAAGGCATTCGATTGGTGGGCAAGGAAGTCGGGCGCGCTCTCCAGGTCGGCGATGGCATTGATGGCGATGCGCGTCTCGATGCTCTCCGAAAATTGCCTCTCGTGGTCGCTCTCGCCGGGAGGACGGCTGCGCTTGCGCATCGCCAGCAACGCTGGCATGGCATCGAACGCACGCACGTGGCCCAGCGCGCGGGCGGCCCTGGCGCGGATGGACAGGTCGGGACTTTTGAGCAGGCGGCGCAAGCCGGGGCTGGCCCCGCGCGCCAGCGCACCGAGCGTGCGAAAGCGCAGCACCGATGCCGTCTCCGCTCCGCTCTCCAGGGCATAGGGTTCAGGCCGCTGCAAGTGAGCCAGCAGTGCAGGCATGGCCCGGGTGACGAAGCTGGCGGCGGCTTGCCGGGATTCCGGCGTGCCGATGCGTTGCAGGATATTGGCAATCTCGACCTGATCGTCCAGTTTGCGCGATCGTCCAAGGAAACGCATCAGGGCCGGAACCGCCGGGGGACCGACATTGACCAGCGGGCAACGCTTTTTCTCGTATTTGTCGCAGTAGAACGCCTTCAGTTCGAGCAAGGCCATTGCCGCCTGTTCGGTATGGATGGTACCCAGGGCTTCCAGCGGCCACCACAGCGTGGAATCGCTGCGGGCGCGCGTGCGCAGGAGCGGCACCAGGTCCGGCGGCAAGGGATCGACGTCAAGCCATCTGCGGTCGCGGCCTCCGAAGGCTTCAAATTGTTCGCGGCTACGGATGGCCACGGCCTGGCCGCGAATCGCGGCAAGGCATCCCTGGACTTTCTGTTGCACCATCTGGTCGGATTTATCCATCGCTGCAAGGGACGCGATTGCCGTATTGCCTATGCCATAGGGATAGCCGGGATAGCCGGCGCCGCAATTGGCAGCGCCGATCGACGGGTAATGGGCGGCGAAGGCGACGATGAACTTGTCGAGCGCGGACATGGGAAAACCGCCCGCGCCGGCCGATTGGGCCAGCGAACGGGGAACGCCACGCTCGTCGACCAGCCGAGCCGACAAGGCTGTGGTGGCGAACAAGCGGGTCCGGGCCGCGGGTTCGTCGAGCCAGGTGACCAGGGTGGCCACGCTGAGCCCGGCTTGCGCGGCAGCGCATGCAAAGTATTTGTCGTCGGTGTCGTGAATCAGCTTGTGGACGCGCGTCGCTTCGGACGTAAATTCCAGGGCCGCAGGACAGATGACGGCCGGAGGTAGGACCGGTGTCAAGGCAGATGCGGTGGGCGCGGACAATATGCCGGCCGCGATAAGCAAGGCGATTCCTACTGAGCGGCGTATCGCCATGGTCTACGTCCTGCCGGTAAAGTTCGAATAAGGAGTGTACGCGAAAGGCTTGCGGCCTAATGACGCAAAATCTTCTCCATCGACTTGCCTTTCGCGAGTTCGTCGATCAGCTTGTCCAGATAGCGGATTTTCTGCATCAGTGGATTGTCGATTTCTTCCACGCGGAAGCCGCAGACCACGCCCTTGATGAGCGCAACGTTCGGATGCATGGAGGGCGCCTGGGCAAAAAATGTCTGGAAATCGGTCTCCAGTTCAATTTGCCGCTGCAGGCCGGATTTGTCGTAGCCGGTCAGCCAGCAAATGATCTGGTCGACTTCGTCCTTCGTGCGGCTTTTGCGCTCGGCCTTCTGGACGTACATGGGATACACCTTGGCAAAGGCCGTTGCGAAAATTCGATGTGCTGGCATGATCACCTCTCCGGTTGCGGCCCACTCTGATATTGTCTGGGCAGACGCATCAATTCACACGCCCAAGGACAATATGCCACAAGACGAAGGTTCCGAGACATCGAATGTGCGTCCAGTCCTGGCAATCAAGCTGCGCAGGGCAAGCGCCGCCATGTTCGTCATCTGCCTGCTCTTACCAGCCTACACGATTGCCTACTACTCAAGCCCGCATACTACTTTTGGTTGGCAAGCGCTCTTGCTAGGGCCACTAGGGATCCTCGATGGTCACCTGTCCTGGTACGCCAACCCACTCTTTCTGATTGCGTGGAAAAAATGCGCGAACCCAAAAACGCGGGAAACGGCGTACGGGCTTGCGCTGCTGGCATTCGGAATCGCTTTCTTGTTCCTTCTCGGGAGCAAAATGACCGAAGGTAGCGCCGGGACCTCCCCCTACCACGCAGGAATCGGGTTCTATGCCTGGCTGGTCAGCATCGGACTGACTGTGGCTTCGGCGTCGATCGAGAATACTGAAATGGACGAAGTCGGGAGCTAGCGCTAGCGCGACTGCGCCCCCTCTGTCGCAAAGCACCGGCAGGCGGTACCGAGAGTACTGACTAATGCACCGTCACGGAAACAGAAAACCAGAAGCTTGATCGGTGCCAACATCATTGGCATCTCAACTAGCTTTCAAAATAATCATGAAGACAAACGTGCTGGCCTTTGCAATGACTATTCTGCTTGCGGCCAACGTCGCTGCCGCCGAACCCAAAACCAGCGGCATCGTCATCGGGAATGATATCGGCAGAATCGACATTCCGTCCGATGCCAAGGCTTCCTATGGCGCCATGCTCGGGTATCGCGTGAACCAGCACTTTGCAGTGGTAGGTTTCGCCCGCTCGTTTGGTGATTTCCTGGTCGACGTTCAACAGGATGGCGCGCCAAGCAACCACGTCGGCGTGGGGGCGCTAGGGAGTGTCGCCGTGCATGAGCGCGTCAAACTGTATGGCATAGCCGGAATCGGCCGCACCAAGGTGCGCGACGATCGCCGCGCCGGTAGCAGCCATCACATCAACGAAGCGAGTGCGTCGCTGGGAATGCGTTTCGCACTCGGACGCAATTTTGGATTGAAACTTGAACACACGGCGCTGCTCGACAGCAGTGTGCATATCAACAGCGTCGGCGTTGATTACCAATTCTAAAATCGCGGACACATCAACTGCGGGCATGCGCGCGCGCCGTGCAGCCTGTCTCGTAGTGCAAAGCAGCGGCCGCTTCCCGCGGTACGTCGCCATGGGCTGGCCCCTCAACCAGTGGCATCAGCGCAGTTACGCTTTACAATTCCAAAGTCATGTAATATATTAAGTTACATGAAAAGAGACAGCCGACTATCTGGTGTACTGCACCTCCTCCTGCACATGCAGCACGCGGATGGCCCACTGACGTCCGAAGTGCTTGCGAAGGCCATGGATACGAACCCGGTGGTGATCCGCCGGATCATGGCCGGCCTGCGCGCGGCGGATTACGTACGCTCGGAAAAAGGACACGGGGGCGGCTGGACACTGGCCTGCGACCTGCACAAGGTCAGCCTGCGCGATATATACGAGGCATTGGGCCGCCCTCACCTTCTGGCCATCGGCAACCGGACTGAGTCTCCCGGTTGCCTGGTGGAGCAGGCGGTCAATGCCGCCCTGAGCAAATCGTTCGACGATGCCGAGGCGCTCTTGCTGGCGCGACTGGGCGAGGTAACCCTGGCGATGCTGGGCGCCGACCTTGGCGAGAAGTTCGCCGCGCGCGTCAAGGACCAGTTGCCGGACATGGCGCACCACCACCACAGTCATCCAGGAGAAGAAACATGATCTACGACGTCGTTATTGTTGGTGGCGGGCCTGGCGGCCTGTCTGCCGCCCTGGCCCTTGGCCGCGCACGCAAGCGCGTGCTGTTGTGCGACGCCGGGCCGCGGCGCAATGAGGCCGCGACGCAGATCCACAACTTTGTCACACGGGACGGCACGGCGCCTGACGATTTTCGGCGCATCGGCCGCGAGCAGCTTGCCGCCTACCGGAACGTGACGGTGCAGGACGTGGGGGTGGAGGCGATTACCGGATCGCTGGGGGCCTTTCAGGTCAGCCTGGCGTCGGGGGTGGTTGAAGCGCGCCGTATCGTCCTGTGCACGGGCATGGTCGACGAGATGCTGCCCATTGAAGGATTTCGCGAGCTGTGGGGAGGCTCCATTTTTCAGTGCCCCTATTGCCATGCGTGGGAAGTGCAGGATCGTCCGTGGGCATATCTGCCCAGCGAAGCCGGCGCGCAGATGCAGCATTTTGCGCTGCAGGCGCGCGGATGGACTTCTGACGTGGTGGTCTTCACTGGCGGTGCGTTTGAGGTGCCGGCGGAGACAAGTGCGATGTTTGCCAAGGCCGGCATCCGGATCGAGACTGCGCCGATTGCACGCTTGCTTGCGCATCAGGGCAAGCTGAAAGCCGTTGAACTGGCCGATGGCACAGCGGTGCCGTGCGAGGTAATGTTTACGCATCCGCCGCAGCACCAGGTTGCCCTGGTCGGCGCCATGGGACTGGCGCTGGACGACTTTGGTTTCGTGAAGACCGATCCGATGACGCGCGAGACGTCGGTTGCGGGTGTCTATGCGGCGGGCGACCTGACTACGCGCATGCAAGGCGCCGTTCATGCCGCGGCGGCGGCCGGGCATGCGGTGGCGGTGTTGAATGCCGGGCTGACGGCGGAGCTGGCGATCAATGGAACGCTATAAACATCGTCCTCGCGGAGGCGGGGACCCATAGCACCTTGGAGCATACGTGCTATGGGTCCCCGCCTTCGCGAGGACGATGTGGGGTTAGCGTAGCGAGGCATTGATGCGATCGAGCGCGCTGGCACCCGGGCACAGTACCTTTTCGTCGAGCAGGTTGAGCGGCCGCAGCGACGTATTCAGGTGCCGGTGCAAATCGTGCGGCTCGGGATCGATATGCAGCAGCCCGGTCACCACCTCCCCTTCCGCCTGGCGCTGGTGCAGATAATTCATGGCCGCGATCCGGTCGTGCACGTCGAACTCGGCATTCAGAGTGCGCAGGCGCAGCACGCTGCCGTCGTGCTGCAACACGTCCTGCACCGTACCCGGCTCGAAGTGGCCCGTAATTTCCTGCGCATGCGGGATGAAGTCGACCCGGTTCACCGATTCATTGTGCTCGCGAACATAGTCGTAGCTTTTGGTGGAGCCCGGATGATTGTTGAAGGCCACGCAGGGCGAAATGACGTCGATGAAGGCAGCGCCCTGGTGCTGCAGAGCAGCTTCGATCAGCGGCGTCAGTTGTTCCTTGTTGCCTGAAAAACTGCGCGCAACGAAACTTACCCCCAATTGCAGCGCCAAGGCGGCAAGGTCGACCGGCGTGTCGTTGTTGACCACGCCCCGCTTGGAGCGCGAACCCTGGTCGGCAGTGGCTGAAAACTGGCCCTTGGTCAGGCCGTACACGCCATTGTTCATGACTATGTACACCATGTTGACCGCGCGCCGCATGCTGTGCACGAACTGCCCCAGCCCGATCGAGGCGGAATCGCCGTCGCCCGATACGCCCAGGTAAATCAGGTCGCGATTGGCCAGGTTGGCGCCGGTTAGCACCGAGGGCATGCGCCCGTGCACGGTGTTGAAGCCGTGCGATCCGCCCAGGAAATACGTGGGCGCCTTGGACGAGCAACCGATGCCTGACAGCTTGGCCACCAGGTGCGGTTCGATCGCCAGGTTGTAGCAGGCTTGCACGATGGCGGCGGAAATCGAATCGTGCCCGCAGCCGGCGCACAGGGTCGACATCGCGCCCTCGTAGTCGCGCCGTGTATAGCCGAGCTTGTTTGCCTTGAGTTCCGGATGGTGCAGCTTGGGTTTGGCCAGATAGCTCATTGCGCCACCTTCTTGATAGGCGTGACGTTGAGTAGACCGAGCTTGTCCGCGATGGCGCCGGCGATGAAGCGCGCCGTGATCGGCGTGCCGTCGTAGTGCAGTACGGGAATGAGCTTGGCTGCGTTCAAATTACCCTCCAGGATCAGCATGCCGCGCAACTGGGCGTCGCTGTTCTGTTCGACCACGAAGACGTTTTCATGCGCCGCGATGAAGGCCATGATGTCGTCGCAGAATGGATAGGCGCGGATACGCAACGCGTTCACGTACAGCTTGTCGTGCTCGAGCAAGTCGAGCGCTTCGCTCATGGCCGGGCTGGTGGAACCGAAGTACAGCACGCCAGTGCGGCTGGGCTTGGCGGCGGGCCGCAGCACCGGTCCGGGCACCAGCGATTTGGCTGTCTCGAACTTTTTGCGCAGCCGCTCCATATTGGCCACGTAGACGGCGCCCTCCTCGCTGTAGCGGGCGTAGCTGTCCTTGGTGGTGCCACGCGTGAAGTAGGCGCCGCGCTTGGGGTGGGTGCCGGGATAGGTGCGGTAGGTGATGCCGTCGTCGTCGACGTCGAGGTAGCGGCCGAAGTCGCGCCCGCTATCGAGGTCTTCGAAGTTCATGACCTTGCCCCGGTCCATGTGGCGCGCGTCGTCCCAGGCCAAGGGCGCGCACAGGCGGGTATTCATGCCGATGTCCAGATCGGTCATCAGGAAGACCGGCGTTTGCAGGCGGTCGGCCAAGTCGAGCGAGGCGGCCGCGAAGTCGAAGCATTCCTTCGGGTCTTCGGGAAACAGCAGCACGTGCTTGGTGTCGCCGTTGGACGCGTAGGCGCAGGACAGGATGTCGGCCTGCTGGGTGCGGGTGGGCATGCCGGTGGACGGACCGCCGCGCTGGACGTTGATGATGGTCGCGGGAATTTCGGCGAAATAAGCCAGGCCGATGAATTCGGTCATCAGAGAAATGCCGGGGCCGGACGTGGCCGTGAAGGCGCGCGCGCCATTCCAGCCGGCGCCGATGACCATGCCGATGGAGGCAAGCTCGTCCTCGGCCTGGATGATGGCGAAATTGTTCTTGCCCGTTTCGGTGTCGACCCGGAACTTGCTGCAGTATTTCTGGAAACTTTCGGCCAGCGACGACGAGGGCGTGATCGGGTACCAGGCGCACACCGTGGCGCCGCCGTACACGCACCCCAGCGCCGCGGCGCTATTGCCGTCCATGAAGATGCGGTCGCCCACGTTGTCGCCGCGCTGTACCTTCAAGCCCATGCCGGCGCAGTCAAGCTGGGCCAGCGCGTAATTGCGCCCCAGGTGCAGGGCCTTGACGTTCGATTCGTACAGCTTTTCCTTGCCCTTGTACTGTTCGGAAAACAGCTTTTCCATCACGGCGGGTTCGATGTCGAGCAAGGCCGAGAGCGCGCCCACGTAGACGATGTTCTTGAACAACTGGCGCAGGCGTACGTCGGTGTAAGCCTCGTTGCAGATCTGCGTAAGCGGCACGCCGATCACGTTCAGGTCGGGCCGGAATTTGGATTCGGGCACGGGCCGGGTATTGTCGTAGAACAGGTAGCCGCCAGGCGCGATTTCCTGGACGTCGGCGTCCCAGGTTTGCGGATTCATGGCCACCATCAGGTCGCAACTGCCGCGCCGGCCAAGGTAGCCCGCTGCCGATACCCGCACTTCGTACCAGGTGGGCATGCCCTGTATGTTCGACGGGAAGATGTTGCGCGGACTGACCGGCACGCCCATGCGCAGGATGGCGCGCGCGAACAGTTCGTTGGCCGAGGCCGAACCGGAACCGTTAACATTGGCGAACTTGACGACGAAGTCGTTGATCGATTCAATTTTTTGCGGCATCGGCAGCCCCTATCCTATCTGGCGCAAGGGCGCCGATTGCTGGTCGCGGCATCCCGGCCCCGCGCGGCCCGGCGAGAAGAAGAACTTCTGCATGTCCCAGGCGCCGGTGGGGCAGCGTTCGGCGCACAGGCTGCAGTGCAGGCATACGTCTTCGTCCTTGACCATGATGCGGCCGGTCTTCAGGCCGCCGGACACGAATAGCGATTGCGCCAGGTTCAGCGCCGGCGCTTTCAGGCGCGTGCGCAGGTCGGCTTCGTCGCCGTTGTCGACAAAACTGATCGAATCGACCGGACAGATATCGACACAGGCATCGCATTCAATGCACAGGCTGTCCGAGAACACGGTCTGCACGTCGCAATTAAGGCAGCGCTGGGCTTCCTTGAGCGCCAGCTGGGGGTTGAAACCGAGCTCGACTTCGACCCGGATATTCTTCAGGGCCGCGCTGACGTCGCGCAGCGGCACCTTGACCCGCTTGTCGTTCGAAACCGCGTTGTCGTAGCTCCACTCGTGGATGCCCATCTTCTGGCTCATCAGATGCACCATGGGCGGCGGCCGCTGGCGCACGTCTTCGCCGTGGCAAAACTTGTCGATCGAGACCGCCGCCGCATGGCCGTGGGCGACCGCCGTGATGATGTTCTTCGGCCCGAAAGCCGCGTCGCCGCCAAAAAAGACCTTGGGCAGGCTGGCCTGGAAGGTCAGTTCGTCGACCACCGGCATGCCCCATTTGTCGAAGGTGATGCCGATGTCGCGCTCGATCCAGGGGAAGGTATTTTCCTGGCCGACGGCAACGAGCACATCGTCGCAGGCGACAAACTGGTCCGGCTGGCCGGTGGGCACCAGGGTGCGCCGCCCGTCCGCATCGAGGTGGGCGGCAACCATTTCGAACTGCATGCCGCACAGCACGCCGTTATCGAGCACGAAAGCCTTGGGCGCCATGAAATTGAGGATGTGCACGCCTTCGTGCTGGGCATCTTCTTTTTCCCACGGGCTGGCCTTCATTTCGTCGAAGCCGGAGCGCACGATGACGCTGACGTGTTCGCCGCCGAGGCGCTTGGCCGAGCGGCAGCAATCCATGGCGGTATTGCCGCCGCCGAGCACGATGACGCGCTTGCCGATGTGCGTGACGTGGCCGAAGGATACCGAGGCCAGCCAGTCGATGCCGATATGGATGTTGGCGGCTGCTTCGCTGCGTCCCGGCAAGGCCAGGTCGCGTCCGCGCGGCGCGCCGCAGCCGACGAACACGGCGTCGTAGTCCTGGGCCAGCAAGCCGGCCAGGCTGTCGATGCGCTGCCCGCCTATGAATTCGACACCCAGGTCAAGGATGTAGCCGGTTTCTTCGTCGATGACTTCTTCGGGCAGGCGGAATTTGGGGATCTGGCTGCGGATGAAACCGCCCGCCTTGGCTTCGGCGTCGAATACCGTCACCTGGTAGCCGTGCTGGGCCAGGTCGCGCGCCACCGTCAGCGACGCGGGCCCGGCGCCGATGCAAGCGATGCGCTTGCCATTCTTGTCGATGGGCGGCTGCGGCAGGCGGTCGCGGATATCGTCCTTGTAGTCGGCCGCGACGCGCTTGAGGCGGCAAATGGCGACCGGTTGCTTGCCCAGTTCGTCTTCGACGCGGCTGCGGCGGCACGCCGGTTCGCAGGGACGGTCGCAGGTGCGGCCCAGCACACCGGGAAAGACGTTCGATTCCCAGTTGATGAGGTAGGCATCTGAATAGCGGCCGGCGGCGATCAAGCGGATGTATTCGGGAACGGGCGTGTGGGCGGGACATGCCCATTGGCAATCGACTACCTTGTGGAAATAGTCGGGACTAACGATGTCGGTCGGTTGCAATGTAGCTACTCCTTGTGGGCGTGGCAAACTGCTGGGCAAACCAGGCGGCTTTGTGAGCCTTTACTACCTTTACCTTTACGCCGTCATTCCCGCGCCAAGGCGGGAATCCATACCACGTTTGCTCGTAGGTGCTATAGATCCCCGCCTGCGCGGGGATGACGGGTGGCGTTCCTAAGTTTTATTCCAAAATTGATTGAAAGGCAATCGTTTCGACATGCTCGGCACGAAATAGTTAGCTCAATACGTTGGTAAATTGCTGATCGATCAAATCGGCCATGCTTTCCGCCTCGACCAGTTCGCCGGCCATTGCATCACGGATAGAAAATACCCCGAGGATCCTGGACGTCGACGAGATGATGGGCAGGTGCCGGAAGTTGTGCCGCTTCATGATGAGGACGGCGTCCGAGACGGTGGTCTCGGGAGAAATGAAATGCGGGTTGTGGGTCATGATGTCGGACACCGGCGTGGTTTCCGGGTCGCGCCGCTTGGCGACGATCTTGATCATGAGGTCGCGTTCGGTGAGGATGCCGAGCATGGCGCCGCCGGCATCGACGATGAGCACGCTGCCACAGCGGCCCTTGGTCATCACGCAGGCCGCGTCGTAGGCGCTGGCCTGGGGCTGGACAGACAGGACATGGCTTTGCGAAATGGACTCGATTACAGTGCGTTCGGTCATGGGATCCCTTTCCAGCCTGGGCGCAATCGTTCGGCAGGCTACACGTTTTTCAGCATGGTCCAAGTCTCGGACAATAGCAAGCAAACCCGACCGGAAGCCCTGCAATCAACCGCAGCCGCTGTTGGTGCGGACCTTGCTGACTGGTGCTGCCTCGGCCGCCACGGCAACGCCGGACATGCGTGCTGCATAACCTGCATCGGCAACTGCGTTGGCGAGGATTGCGGCATTGGTCTGCGCGGGATCGTAGACGATCTCGGCGGCTGCCTCCGAAAATGATACTACTGCCGATTGCACGCCATGAACGCCGTAGAGCCGCTTTTCGATGTTGCCGGCGCAGGAGCCGGATTTCATCCCACCTATTCCAAGTTCCAGAGTTTCCATGTGAAAGTCCCGTTGTGAATGCAGTTAGAAATTGCCGTAACGCTGTACTCTACACCTCTATGATTCTTGATGTCGAAACAGTTCTCCACTTCAGTCTCCGTCGCGCTTAAGGCGCTGGCGCCGCGCGGTCCATGACCACCGAGAAAGCCAATTGCGTTCCATCCCGGCTGGCCGCAATATTCTTGATCGCGCCGCCCAGTTTGCCCAGGTCGGCAAATGGTTTGAATGAAGATCCCTTCACGCCGTCCCAACGGAAAATCCGGGTACCGTTTGCCATGATTATCGACCCATCCGGCAGCGCCACGAAGTATTGGCTGCGGTCCGATTCGGCTTCGCCGACCTTCCCCACCGCCGTATCCACCAGCACTTCCGGCTTGGTGTCGTCCGGGCCCATTGCAGAAATGACCCAGCGCTTCGGATCGGCCTGGTCCACGAAGAGTACGCGCTTGCCATCGGACGTGCGGCTAAATGCCTTGCCTGGCTTGTTGGTCAGCAGCGTAACTTTGCCCGTGGCACGGTTCATCAGTACGGACTTGTGGGCATTGCGTTCGGCAACGTCGTCGACCAGGAACATCGCCAGGTGCTGGTCCCCAACCCAGCCGTAATAACCGATGCGGCGCGTGTCGACCAGCGGGCTGACCGGCTTGCCATCCCAGGCAAAGCGCCACAAGGACGGTTCCTTGGCTTCCAGGCCATAGTAGGGATCCGCTGTGACCACGCGCACTGAGGTGAAGCCACTGCCATCGGGCAGGACTATCGGCGAATACAGGCTTTCCTTGGTATTGGTGATGGCAGTGGTTTCCCCGCTGGCGAGGGTATGGCGGTAGATATTTGCAGTGCCGGCACGGTCGGACACGAACAGTACGGCGCTGCCGTCGCCGGTGAAAGAAGGTTGGAAGTTTGATCCTTTTCCCGGCGTGATATTGCGTACGTCGCTTACCGTGCCTGCCTTGACGTTCAGCTTGGCGACGAACACGGCGATGTCTTTGGGTGGCTCATCGGCTGCAGTAACCGTCATTATCGAGCTGGCGGTCATGACCAGGCAGGCAAGCATTTTGCTGAAGAAGCGGGGACGAGCGGATCGGGCAATGGACATGCTGTGTCAGCCTTTCTGGATAATGGGAGGGGCAGCGATATTCGAGGGGGATATCGGCTTCGGCAGATTGTACTCGCTGCCGTGATTGCGGAAGGGAACCGCGTAGTCGGCCGTGGAGTGGTAAGTGCTTGCCGCTGTCACGGCGCAATGTCGCGACGCGGAGCTACGCCAACCAATCCTCTCAACAATTCAACGATTTCAACCAGATCTGGTGCTTCCAGCCTGTTCTTGGACAGAAATGCCTTCCACTGTTGTTGCTTCATCGGATCCGCTGAGAAGTCAGCCGAGAGGCCTGCCGGAGCATCAACTGGTATCGGAGTTCCGCGTCGGTCAAACGTTGCAGTGATTGCCTCGTTCAAGATTGCCCTGTCGAGCATCGCATGCCGGGCCAAAATCCAAAGATCGAAGTAATCTTTCATGCGCGTGTTGGCGAGTCCCAGGCTGACCATCGCCTGATATTTTTCCGCAACTACGGTGTACACAGGATAGGCGCGTAGTGCCGGGGCTGGCATTTCGTCCAGCATCACCGGGAATAGAATGCTTTCGGCTGCAGGGGTTACCGCATCGCCATAGCCAACGTCAATTTGAATAGCGCAGCGCGCACCGTCAAGGACGCCCTGCAAGGTCACGCGGACACCAGCATAGTTGGCATCCTTCCGAATCTGCGAAGCCAGCACGCTGTTTGGGGCGTATGCCATACCGTCATCGCAGGGCTGCACACAAATTTTCTGAAACGCAGCCGTGAGATATTCCAACTCAGCGGGACCAAAACCGAGCAGATCAATGTCGCGGGTAGGACGTTGTGGCTGATCGAACCAGAGATCGAACAGCAACGCCCCTTTCAACAGGAATTCATTTGCCCATGACGACACACTGAGGCGATACAGGAGTCGTTCGAGTGCGTACCTGGTCAACACGAGATTGAAATCGCGTTTATCGGCACGGGCACGGTTGAGCAAACGGGCACGGACCGAGGCGCCAACATTCTTTGTCGCACTCATTCTGCCACCAGCGACTCCATGTACGGCCGCATCACATTCGATACACGGCATAGGCCTGCATAGTGCCACAATTCGTCCATGCTCACGCGCTTGCCGCGCCAAGCTTCGCGTAGTGCCTCGAGCGCCACGTCCAGGCCGATCTTGTTTCGATATTTGAAGCAATCGGCAACGGTCTTGGCAACACAAAATACGCGCACCGTCGTGCCAGCGATATCGACTTCGTCGATTCCTTGCGTCATTGTGTCCCCGGACATCCGGATGATGCGGAGCGACGGATAGGCCATGCGCGGCGCATGTGCCTTGTGCGGTATGGCAAGCCAAATTTCGGAAGACTGCTGGGTTGTCAGTTCATGAAAGCGAAGTGCAGAGATCAGGCAAATTACGCCAGTCGAACTTTTCGCGGCAACCTCAGCGACACTGTCATGTTCGGACAGTGGCCGGGTCGGTAGCGCGTACAATCCGCGCGCCACGCGGACCAGGCGCCCTTCCTGTGTCAGGCGCGCGAGAATAGCGCGTGAAACGCCAGCAGCGTCCACGTCGCGTGTGCGCAGCAGCCCGTTTGATTGGGCAAGTGTCAGGATCGCGTCGGCGGATGGGGCGTGCATGAAATGATGATATACAATTACTCGGCACATTTCAATAATTGCCGATATTTTGTATTCAACGTATTTTCACTCGCGAAGCACCTTTAGCTCACTTGCAAGTCACTTTGACCAAGTGGAGTTTCGGAAACACAGGCCGTCTCGTTTGGATGACGCACTCAGTAGCGTCGGGCTGAACGCGGTGGAACAGCTCGACGTTGCCATCATTCCCGTAGCGGCAAACGATCCATTTCTCTTTAGTATTTGCGTCCAGGAGATAGCGCTTTTCAAATCCTTCTCGGGTCTTGAATTCACCGCCGCCTTTTACTTCTGCATACGCTGTTCCCGCGATCGAACCTTCAACATAGCTGGCGCCCGAGAGCGTCAATGCCCCGCGGCAATTGCACTGTCATTGCAAATTCGTTGGTGACGGACCGTCTGAAGGACCGTGCATGTCTTCCAGCGCGGCTGCCAATCTGGAAGACTGTTTGGCGGTTCCACGTTGGCAGAATTTCAGCCATGCAACTTGGGGGAGCGCGAGGCACTGCTAGCAGCAAATGCCTTCGCTCTATTGTTGTCTTCGCAGGCGAAATTGATTCCCATCAACTTGCCAAGCAGCAGGAAGCGCAACAATGGCATCCCGTGCTAATTCCGTGAGGCATCGCCGCACGCAAGTTCGAATCCCAGCGCGTAAATCGATCGAGCCCAGACAAACAGCACAATTCCAACGGAGAACTTCATCATGGCAATTGACGCCTACCTGCAAATCGGCGACATCAAAGGCGAGTCGATGGACGACAAGCACAAGGATTGGATCGAGTGCCTGGACGTCGATTTCGGCGTCGATCAACCGCGCAGCCCTGTGACGTCGACAGCTGGCGGCCATACTACAGCGCGTGCAGAATTCGACGAAGTATTGATAGCAAAGCTCACCGACGCGTCCACCCCCATTCTATTGCAACACTGCGCGATGGGAAAAACCATCCCGAAGGCAAAATTCGAATTCTTTCGTGCGGACGGCAACGGCGAGCGGATCAAGTATTTCGAAATGGCTTTGGAAAGTGTGCTGATCAGCTCGGTGAAGCCAGGCATACAACCAGGCGTTGGCATGCAAGAGCACCTTAGCCTGAAATTCGCCAAGGTAACTTGGAAGTACACCCAGCAGAAAATCACCGGCGGCTCTGGTGGCAGCACCACGGGAGGCTGGGACCTCTCGGCCAACAAGGCCATCGCTTAGGTGCGGCTATGGCAGCCGTCGAGGTGGACAAATTCACGGAGCATCTGCGCAACAACGCCGACAACAAGGGCTTCGGCAAGGGGCGATGTGCCTACTTCGTGAGGCAAGCACTTGCTGCCGGTGGCTACGAACCAGCAACATGGCCAGTGCATGCAAAAGATTGGGGCCCCTGGCTTTTGCGTGCGGGGTTTCGCACAGTGAAGGTTGACGATCTTTCTACGTTCAAGCCGTTGAAGGGTGACGTGGCGGTTATTCAGGCAACGTCGCAACGAAAAAGCGGTCACATCCAAGGATTTGACGGGAAAAACTGGATATCCGATTTCGTGCAGAAAAACGGATTCTGGCCCGGCCACGCGTATCGCAAGGAGACACCAGCCTATGTTATCTACCGCCCTTAATCGCCTGTTTGTTTGCTTATCGCTCGCTCTTGTGAGCACCGTTGTGTTGTCCAAGGATTCTCAAGCTGTACTGTCGTGCGACACCAAGATCGGCGAACGTGGCGCACTGAAACAGGCGCCAATGGGAGCTCGGCGCGTGGGCAAGCATGTGTTGGAAATAGCTTCAAAAAAAGGGCCGCAGCGATTCGTCGACACGCCGCCGCATGACTTGGGCGACATGGATGGCATTCACTGGCGCTATTGCGGTTACGACATTCAAGCAAAGGCGCATCTTATAGAGATGAGGGATGAAGGTACCTTTTCAGGAATCCTTTTGTTCGATGAAACAGGGGAACGGGTGCGTGCTGGGCATACTGTATCGTTCTCGCCAAACCGGAAAGAGTTCTTGGGGGTCGAACAGGAAAATGGTGTGGATGGTGAGAATTGGACTGTTTACAACACGAGCGGGAAAACGCTATGGAAGGGATATGCAGGGACGATTGCCAGGGTGGATAGCATAGACACCGTCGTGGCTACGTTCGCGCAGCCGCGGTGGACCAAGGAAGGTGAACTTGCGGCGAGACTTTTTTGCGGCTCGTCGAAGATGCAAAGGATCGTAACACTAGTCCGGTCGCAGTCCGGAAATTGGAGCTGGGGCGGTCATGAAAATTGCCCATGACACGATTAAATTGCTTCATGACGGTCGAGCGCCGCACTTACGCGTCTAGCCCAGGAAATAACTGGACAGTGTTCTGGCGGAAGCGGTGAGATTCGAACTCACGAACAGTGTAACCCGTCGCCAGTTTTCAAGACTGGTGCCTTCAACCACTCGGCCACGCTTCCTGCAGGGCTGCATTATACAGAAATCATTGCCAGGCTGGGATGAGGCGATTTCACAGATCCGCTGTGCTATGGGTTCCCGCCTGCGCGGGAACGACGGGATTAGCCTGCGGGTAGCCAGTTAGCGCGCAGCGCCTGCTCAAACTCTGCCGCCGGCACCGGCCGCGAAAACAGATACCCCTGCACCTCGTCGCACTCCGCCTTGCGCAAAAATTCCAGCTGTTCCTCGGTCTCCACGCCCTCCGCAATCACGCGCAGGTTCAGCTGGCGCCCTATGCTCACAATGGTGCTGGCAATCGCACAATCATTCCCATCAGCCGGTATCCCCATCGTGAACGACCGGTCAATCTTCAGCGTATGGATCGGAAACCGCTTCAAATAGCTCAAACTCGAATACCCGGTCCCGAAATCGTCCAGGCTCAGCGTCACACCCAGCGCCGTGATCTGGTCCATGATCTCGATCACATGCTCGATGTCATGCATCAGCGTGCTCTCGGTAATCTCCAGCTCCAGCCAGCACGGATCCAGCCCGTAGCGTGCCAGCGTATCGGCCACCCTGGCCGGCAAACCTGCCGTAAACTCCCGCGCCGACACATTCACCGCCAGCCGGAACGACGGCAGCCCCGCCCTCTTCCACTGCGCTGCCTGCGCGCAAGCCTGCTCCAGCACCCATTCGCCCAGCTGCACGATCAGGCCGGTCGATTCCGCTATCGGAATAAAGTCGGCCGGCTGCACCATGCCGCGCTCCGGATGCAGCCAGCGCACCAACGCTTCGGCGCCCACGATGCGCTTGTTGCCTATCTCATACTTCGGCTGGTAATGCAGCAGCAATTCGCCATTGGCCAGCGCATTGCGCAGCCCGGTTTCGGTGCGCATGCGCTCCTGCATGCCGTGATTCATCTCGTCGCTGTAAAACGCAACACTCTCATCGTCGCCCACCTGCTTGGCGCGCGCCATGGCAATGTCGGCCAGCCGCAGCAAGGATTCGGCATCGCTGCCATCCTGCGGATACACGCTGATGCCTATGCTTGCGCCCACCCGCAAGTCATGCCCTTCGATCAGGAAAGGTTCCACCAGCGCCGCCTGCAGCTTGCGCGCCACCGTGGTCGCCACAAAGTGCTGGCGGATGTCGAACAGGCCCACGGCAAACTCGTCCGCGGTCAGGCGCGCCACCACGTCCTGCTCGCGCAGCGCGCCGCGGAAGCGCTGGGCCACCTGGCGCAACAGTTCGTCGCCGATGCGCCGCCCCAGTGCATTGTTGATCGGCTTGAAACGGTTCAGGTCGATGATCAGCACGCAGCCCGCCGCTTCGCTGCGGTGCGCCACCGTCAGCGCCTGGTCGATCAGCTTGGTCAGCAGGGTCCGGTTCGGCAGGCTGGTCAGCGCGTCGTGGTAAGCCATCTGGTGCAAACGCTCTTCCGTGCGCTTGCGTTCGGTAATGTCGGTCAGGTAGGCAATCAGGCCGGCCGGGCGGTCTTCGACGTCGCGCAGCGGCGCCAGCGACATGCTGGCCCAGAATATTTCGCCCGATTTCTTGCGGCGCCGTACTTCCATCACTTGCCCGCCCTGTTCCACGAAGGCGTCGTGGAAGGCATGGTCTTCATCCACGTACAGGAACAGGATGTTGCGCCCCACCGCTTCCAGCTCGGTGTAGCCGAACAGGCGCTCGGCGCCCTTGTTCCAGCTGGTGATGTAGCCGGTCTGGTCCATGGTCAGGACCGATTCGTTGATCTGGTCCAGAATCTGCGACTGTTGCGCCAGCTGTTTCTCCACCTGCACATAGGCATGCGTGGAGCGCAGCGCCAGCGAATGCACTTGCAGCAGGTTGGCGGTCAGAACGGCCAGGCTGTGCAGGTGCTGGCGGTCATTCGCGTCGTAATTAGTGCGGCCCGACACTTCGTAGCGGCCGTAGGCAATGCCGTCGCGCGCGATGTCGGCACGCAAAACTTCCAGGCTTTCGGGGAACAATTCGCCGGATGCGATGTCTTGCGCTTCCGGCTGATACTCGGCAGGAATGAAGACGCCGAATGGGCTGCCCAGCAGCTTGCGTGCGATGCGGCCCAGTTCGTCCGCCAGCACGGCGCCGCGCAAACGCAGTACGGCTTCGCACAGGGCGGCGCTGCTGCTCATGAAATCGGTGGCCGGTCGAACGAGCATCTCAGAGATTCCGGCTGACCAGGATGGCCCAGTGATAGGCGTGCAGCTGGGTTTGCCACCATTGGGCCGGGGTAATGCCTGCCATGGCAAGCTGGGCGTCGGCGACGGCGGCGCTTTCTGTCAGTTCCAGCAAGTCGCCCAGCGGACCTGCGCGGCGCAGCAAGGCGTCGGCGGCGTCGGGCAGCAGTTTCAGTGCCGTGACGATGTCGTCCATCGGCATTTCGAACAGCACGTCCAGCAGCGAAAACACGCCCGTCATGAAGGCCAGGTCCTGGTCGTCGCGGTCGCCGCCGCGCGCCTTGCACAGGGCTTCCATTTGCGACGCGCGCAGGGCGGCAATCGGCAGCAGCGGGTTGGCCAGGCCGTCCGGCTGCTGCCGCGCGTACAGCAACAGTTGCAGCCAGCGCTGCAGCTGGCGCCGGCCCAGCACGCTGATGGCCTGGTTGTAGGTGGTGATCGCCGTGCTGTGCGCGAAGGCGGCCGAGTTGGCCAGCTTCATCAGGTGATACGTCAGTCCCGGGTCCTGCTTGAGCTCGGCTTCGATGTCGCGGTTTTCCGCGTCGCTCAGCAACAGGCCCAGCAGATTGAGCAGGCGCTTGCGCGAACTGCCGTCCTGCTGTTCGGGACTGGGCGCGGGATGGAGCGGGTAGTCGCCGCTGAACCATTCAAAGCCCTTGGCCGCGCACGGCATCAGTTGCGACGGCTTGCCGACGCCGCGCGCCAGGTGCGGGCCGAACACGGCCGGCAGGATATCGCCGCCCGGGGCGCCGGCGCTGCAGTCCAGCACCTGGCCGCGCAGGGTTGGCGGCACGGCGATGCCTTCCGGCGCGCGGCCGTCGTGCATGACGCGGTAGCCGGCATCGTGCAGCGCTTGCATGCGCTTGCGTTCGCCTTCGTCGGCCAGGCCGGCTGCCTTGAAGGCAAAGCTCACCCGGTTCGGCGGCATCAGCGTGCGCAAGGTGTCGGTCATCACCGAAGGCGAATCGAGCAGCACGATGCACTGGAGGGGCGCCACCGCCGCCAGCAAGTCGGGCTGGCTGAAAATGGCCAGCAGGCCGGCCGAGGTACTGCCGTCGATCGCTCCCACGCGCAGCGTCAATGCAACCCAGGCATTCTGCAGATTCGCAGCCGGTTGCACTTCTACCAACGGAAACAAGGGGGATTCAGGCGGTGCCATCAGGGTCTCACTGGGGAACGTCTGAACATGTTAGTGGAGATATTGATTTTAAGCAACCATTGGAGTTGCTCCGAAGCTATATTTTTAACTATCAAACCGAGGCGCGTATTTACCTTTATCAACTGGACAGGCGATCGGCGCAATCCCACCCGGCAACCCCTGTTTCCTGCTGTATCGCCCGGCGTTGTTTTGCCTTGCCACTGCCGGACATGATTGTGCCCCATCAAGGCTGTCAGGAATCTTTACACGTATATTTTTCCTGCTGGAATCGCATTCACACACACCAGGGTTGACCATGCCATGTTGAACTTCGAACGCTCCAGTCTGAACAAAAAACTGACGATCATTTCCTTCCTCTCGACCGGTACCGCGCTGCTGTTCGTGTTCGTCGCTTTCACCGTCACCTCGGTCCTGAACCACCGCAAGGACGAGGGCATGCAGCTGTCGTCCTTCGCCGGCGTCATCGGCACCAACAGTGTCGACGCGCTGATGTTCAACGACCGCACCCAGGCCCAGAACACCTTGTCCGCGCTCAAGGCCAAGGACGATATTTCGAACGCCATGCTGTTCGACCGCAACGGCAAACTGTTTGCCCGCTACACGCCGCCGGGCCGCGCCGAGCTGCCGCGCAATGCCCTGGACATGAAGCCCGACGACGACGCCCTGCACGAAGCGAACCGCCAGGGCGCCACCTTCTGGTCCACCCAGATGCGCCTGTACCGCCCCATCACCAGCAACAATTACCAGATCGGCATCGTGATGATCGAAGTCGACCTCACCGACATGTGGCTCGACATCCTGAAAAGCCTGGGCGTCATCGGCGCCGCCATGCTCTGCTCGCTGCTGGTGGCCATGATCCTGGCCAGCCGCTTCAAGGGCAGCATCGCCGACCCCGTCACCAAGCTGATCAACGCGGCGCAAAAGGTGTCGGCCAGCCAGAACTACAACTTGCGCATCGTCCACGAACGCACCGACGAACTGGGCACGCTGATCGACAGCTTCAACGACATGCTGGCCCAGATCGAAGGGCGCGGGGCCGCCCTCACCCACCATCGCGACGAGCTCGAACGCCAGGTCAGCGTGCGCACCGAACAGCTGGAAAAGGCCAAGAACGCCGCCGAAGCGGCCAGCCGCGCCAAAAGCGCTTTCCTGGCCACCATGAGCCATGAAATCCGCACCCCCATGAACGGCGTGCTCGGCATGACCGAAATGCTGCTCGGCACCCACCTCAGCGAAACCCAGCGCAATTTCACCAAGCTGGTCAAGCGCTCGGGCGAGCACTTGCTGGTCATCATCAACGACATCCTCGACTTTTCCAAGATCGAAGCCGGCAAGCTGTCCATCGAGTACATCAATTTCAACCTGTGGGACCTGCTCGACGACATCAACAACATTTACACGCCACAAGCCAACGCCAAGGGCATCGCGCTCGATTTCGAGATCGCCAACGACATCCCCATCGCCATCTGCGGCGACCCCAACCGCTTGCGCCAGATCATGGCCAATCTGCTGGGCAATGCCGTCAAGTTCACCGACCGCGGCCAGATCCTGGCCCGGGTCCAGGTCACCGGCGAAGACGGCCCCTCCGTCAGCCTGCGCTTCGAAGTGCACGACACCGGCATCGGCGTGGCGCGCGACGCCCGCAGCCGCATCTTCGAAGCCTTTTCCCAGGCCGACAATTCCACCACCCGCAAATACGGCGGCACCGGCCTCGGCCTTGCCATCTCGCGTCAACTGGTGGAGTTGATGGGCGGAAATATCGGCGTCGATAATGCTTCAACGCAAGGTTCTATCTTTTGGTTCACGGTAAGTTTCGACAAGCGGCGCGTCGATACCGACGAACCGGGGACATCACTGAAAACGGTAGAGGGACTGCGTGTGCTGATCGTCGACGAAGTGGAAGAAAGCCGTGAAGAACTGGCCGCCCAGCTGAGCGAATGGCATGTGGCCAGCGACTACGCCACGTCCGCCATGCAAGCGGTGGAACGGCTGGCGGCCGCCGCGCGCAGCCACAAGCCCTACGACGTGGCCATCATCGACATGGCCCTGGAACGCACCAGCGGCCTGTCGCTGGCGGCCGGCATCAAGGGCGACCCAGCCAACAGCGCCACCCGCATCCTGCTGGTCAGCGACAACCGCCTGGCCGCCGACCCGGTGCAGCGGCGCGAAGCGGGCGTGGCTTACCAGCTGATCAAGCCGGCCCGCACCGGCGACCTGTTCGAATGCATACGCCCGCGCGGCAAGCTGGCGCCGGCCGCCGCCATGGCCGACGCCCTGCCCATGCCGTCGGCGCCCACGCCGTCCGCGCCGGCCCAGGGCGGCAAGCCGGCGCGCGTGCGCAAGGTGCTGCTGGCCGAAGACAATCCCGTCAACGTGGAAGTGGCCACCGCCATGCTGGCCAGCCTGGGGCTGTCGGTGCAGTGCGCGCGCAACGGCGAAGAAGCCCTGCAGGCGGCGCGCGCCGGCGGCTACGACATCGTGCTCATGGACTGCCAGATGCCCGTCATGGACGGCTTTGCCGCCACCTCCGCCATCCGCCGCCATGAACACGACTGCGGCCGCGCGCGCACCCTGCCGATCATCGCCATTACCGCCAACGCCCTGCAGGGCGACCGCGAAGCCTGCCTGGCCGCCGGCATGGACGACTACCTGAGCAAGCCGTTCACGCAGCAGCAGCTGGGCGCCGTCATCGGGCGCTGGATCGGCATGCCGATCGCCGCCAGCGTGCACCACGACGACGAACCGCCGGTGCTGCCGCCCGAAACGCGCGAAGTGATCCAGCGCGACGTCATCAACCGCCACGCGCTCGAAAACATCCGCGCCCTGTCGGCGGACCGCGGCAACGCCCTGGTGCAGAAGGTCATCAACGCCTACGTGGGCGACACGCCGCAGCACATGCAATCGCTGCGGCGCGCCATCGCCGAAGCCGACCCCGGCAACCTGCGCAAGGTGGCGCACAGCCTCAAGTCGAGCAGTGCCAATGTGGGCGCCGAAACGCTGGCGCAGATGTGCAAGGAAATGGAAACGCTGGGCCGCACCGACACGATTGAAGGCGCGGACGGCATCCTTACCGACATGGAGCAGGAATTTCAGGCAGTGCGGCATTCGCTCAGTGCCATTTTAGAGAAGGAAATCTGACATGGCAGCCACCTCCAACAAGCGCGGCGTGGTCCTGGTCGCCGACGACGACCCGGTCATGCGATTGCTGATGCTCGAAATGCTCGGCCAGGTGGGCCTCGACGCCATCGAAGCCGAAGATGGACGCCAGGCCGTGGCCTACTTTCAGAGCCTGGCGCCCGACCTGATCCTGATGGATGTCGACATGCCCTTCATGGACGGCTTCACCGCCTGCCGCGAAATCCGCCGCGTCGAAAAAGGCTCCGCCGTCCCCATCATCATGGTCACCGGCGGCGACGACATCGAGGCCGTCACCAACGCCTACGAAAGCGGCGCCACCGACTTCGTGTCCAAGCCGATCAACTGGCCCATCCTGGGCCACCGCGTGCTGTACGTGCTGCGCGCCAGCGACGCCATCGTCCGCCTGCGCATCGCCGACGCCCACAACCGCGCCGTGCTGGCCGCCATTCCCGATACGTTTTTCAGGATGAGCAAGGAAGGCTATTACCTCGACTACGAACAGGGGCACGACGCCACGCTGGCCATCCCCACCGACCATTGCGTGGGCAAGCACATCACCGAAGTGCTGCCCACCGAAATCGCGGAACGGCTGCTCGAGCAGATGCACATCGTGCTCGACACCCAGCAGATCCGTTCGGTCGACTACGAACTGATACGCTTCGGGATCACCCAGCACTACGAAGCGCGCCTGGTGGCCACGGGGGCGAGCGAAGTGCTTGGCCTGGTGCGCGACATCAGCGAACGCAAACGCACCGAAGAACAGATCCGGCGCCTGGCCTATTGCGACAGCCTGACCGGCATCCCGAACCGCCAGGCCTTCCTGGAAACGCTGGAACGCGAGCTGCACCGCTCCAAGGTGGGCAACAAGAAGTTCGCGGTGCTGTTCATGGACCTGGACGCCTTCAAGCGCATCAACGACACGCTGGGGCACAACGTGGGCGACCACCTGCTCAAGATCGTGTCCGAGCGCCTGCGCGAAACCATACGCCCGAGCGATCTGGTATCGCGCGGCGACCAGTCGCACAACCTGGCGCGCCTGGGCGGCGACGAATTCACCATCCTCATTCCGGACCTGGAACGGGTCGAGAACGCGCTCAACGTGGCGCACCGGGTCAAGGACGCCATGCGCCGGCCCTTCCTCATCGACGGGCACGAAATTTTTGTCACGGCCAGCATCGGCATCTCGCTGTTCCCGGAAGACGGGGACGACTGCGACTCGCTGCTCAAGTACGCAGACACCGCCATGTACCACGCCAAAAACTGCGGCAAGAACAACGCCAAGTTGTACAGCTCTTCGCTGACCATGCAGATCATGAGCCATGTGAAGCTGGAAGTGGGCTTGCGCAAGGCGCTCAAGAACGAGGAACTGTATTTGCTGTACCAGCCGCAGATCGACGTGCGCTCGGCCGAAATCGTGGGCGTGGAAGCGCTGGTGCGCTGGCGCCATCCGGAGCGCGGCATCATCTCGCCCACCGAATTCATTCCGCTGGCCGAAGAGACGGGGCTCATCGTGCCGATCGGGGAATGGGTGCTGCGCACGGCCTGCCACCAGGCCAAGGCCTGGCAGCGGCTCACCCAGCGTTCGCTGCGCATGGCGGTCAACCTGTCGGCCAAGCAGTTCAAGGACGAGAACCTGACGCAGATCGTGATTTCGGCGCTGCAGGACACGGGGCTCGATCCCAACTACCTGGAGCTGGAGCTGACCGAAGGCACCCTGATGGACGACGCGCGCGCCACCATGGCCACGCTGGAGCAGTTGCGCGCAATCGGCGTGTACCTGTCCATCGACGACTTCGGCACCGGCTATTCGTCAATGAATTACCTGAAGCGCTTCGACGTGCGGGCGCTCAAAATCGACAAGAGCTTCATTTGCGGGCTGCCGCAGGATACTGAAAACGCCGCCATCACCAGGGCCATCATCGCCATGGCGCACGGCCTGAAGATGGTGGTGGTGGCAGAAGGCGTGGAGACGGACGAGCAACTGGTGCTGCTGGAAGAATACGGCTGCGACCTGGTGCAGGGTTTCTACCTGGGCCACCCGTCGCCGCAGGAATCGATCACGCTCATGCTCCAGAAGACCAGCGCCCTGGCGTTAACGATGAAATAGAAATGGTGGAAAAGCGCGAAGCGCGCCTTCCACCACTTTCGGTCACCCGCTACTTCGCAAACGTGAGGGTATTCACCGCAGGCCCCGGCAACAGCGGCGTCGGCGTCCCCTTCACCCAGTCCGCGTGCCCGTTCAGGAAATACGGCGACAAAGGATGTCCGCTCTGCCCACCCGGCATATTGAATACGCCCTGCTCTTCTTTCCCGGGCGTGACCACCATCCGCTGCGACTGCCCGAAGTTTTTCCCCGCCACGCGCGGCATATTGGCGTCGCCCGGCAACTGGTCGGCCGGCGCGGCCAGCCAGCGCTTGAGGAACGGCGCGCCATTGCTGATCGGATGCGCGATCGACGCCGTATTGCGGTCGCCCCAGGTCGCACTGGCCAGGGGTTTGCCATCCTTGGTCAGCTCGGCGATCGCCTTATCCACCGCCGCCAGCTGCACGGACTGCCAGTTGGCGTGCCCGGCCGGCAGCCAGCCCGCCGGCTGCTCGTCGAGCAGGCGCCCGATCACCACCGGCCAACGGGTGCTCACCGACACCATGGTCGCCTTCTCATCAAGCTTGACCAGTTGCCCGTTCGCGTTGTCATACAAAACCTCGTACATCGACCACATGAACTGGCGCGCCAGGCGGTAGCCAACCGAATCGACGCTGGCCCGCCCCGTCCAGCCCTTCTGCAAGTGCGACAGGTATTCGGCGCGCAGCGGCTTGCCTTGCACCGCGGCCGCGTCCAGCGCCTTGATGGCGCGCTCGCGCCACGGCGTGATGAACAGGGCACGGTCATCGAGCGACACGCCATACACGCCGGCGATGTCGGTCTTCGGCCCCAGCGCCAGCAAGCCATCGCGCACCTGCTGGTTGCGCGCGCCGATATCGAAACCGCCGTCGCCGATCACGCTTGCGCCCTCGCCCAGCAGCTGGCGGCTGTTCGCCGTCGACAGCTGGCCGTTGGCCGGGTTGATCACCTTCGGATAATCGGGCGGCGCCATGCTGCCGTCGAACGATGTCATGGAACCGTCCAAAGGAATCGGGAAAGTCGTCTGCACGCCCTTCTGCGCGCGGTTCGGCAGCAGGCCGGCGATGGACCATCCGATATTGCCCTTGTCGTCGCCCGCCACGATGTTCTGCGAAGGGATACCCAGCGTGGCCGCGATCTCCAGCGCGCCGGCCAGGGTGTCGGCCGTCTCCAGTTTTTTCGGATTCGCGTTCAGCGCGCCCGGCTTGTGCGCCAGCCAGTGCACGGCGTACAGCTTGCCGCCTACGTCACGCACCGGCCCCATGGACGTCTCGCGCACTTCCAGCGTTTCGGCCGGCGCGCCCTTGACCAGAATGGTTTCCTTGTAGACGACCGGGGTTTCCCATCCCTTGGGCGTACGCAGCTGGCCCGGTTTGGCCGGATCGGTGCCCAGCACGATCAGGTCCATGAAGTCGCCATAGCTGTTGGTATAGCCCCAGGCCACGCGGCCGTTGCTGCCGGCCACCACCACCGGCAGCGAGCCGGGCAGGCTCACGCCCACCGTGCGGCGCTCCACGCCCTGCTCGTCCTTGAACTGCAGCGCCAGCCGGTACCAGGTGTTCGGCAGGTTCGTCCCCAGGTGCATGTCGTCGGAGACGATGGCCCCGCCGTCCTTGCTGCGGCTGCCCGCCAGCGCCCAGTTATTGCTGCCCACCGCATCGATGAATTCCGCGGCGGCGGCCAGCTTCAGCGGCGCGTCGGGCGCGCGTGCCTTGCCCCACCACGACGGCGACTTGGCGGGAATCGGCGCCGCCGGGGCAGCGACGGCATCGGCGTCGAGCAGCGCATCCCACTGGGTTGATTCCGGGAGCAGGAAGGCGCGCTGCTCGGCCGTTGTATTGTCCAGAAACCAGCCGCGCGCCAATTCGCGCGGCTGCAAGTTGCCCTGCAGGTCGAAGTACATGGCGCACACCACCAGCAGCGAATCGGCCGCCGTCCATGGCCGCGGCTTGACGCCCACCAGCGCGTACTCGAATGGGTTCGCTTGCAGCGCATTGATGCCTGCGTTGATGCCATCCACATAGCGGTTGAGGAAAACGCGTTCCGCCGGCGTCATGCCGGCCAGCGCCAGCTCGGCCCGCGCCCGGAAGCGATGCAGGCGGTGCGCCTTGTCGGTGGGCAGCGCGCGCACGCCGAACAGTTCCGACAGTTCGCCGGCGCCTGCGCGGCGCAGCACGTCCATCTGGAAGAAACGCTCCTGCGCGTGCACATAGCCAGTAGCGTAGGCCACGTCGTTGCGGTCGGCGCCGCTGATCAGCGGCACGCCACGCGCATCGCGCGCCACCGTCACCGACGACGTCAGGCTGCCCACGGTGACGCTGCCGTCGACCTGGGCCAGGCTGGCCCGCAGGTAGAACCAGAGCGCCGCCAGCGTCAGCAGGATCAGGGCCACCAGACCCAGCAACAGCCGCACCGACCAGACTTTCATCGCACCCTTTTGCATGGCATTCCCCGACGTTGAACTGGCAGGCAGTTTGCCAGAAAAATCACGGCGCCTGCAAATAATTCACTGGACTGTATGCATAGGTTCCCATGGCGCGATTGAGGCACATCACAAGGCGAAGGTGCGGCGCTCCTAAGCTAAGTGTTGGTGGACAGTGTAAGGAGGTCACCATGCGTCGCTACATCATGGCATGCGTGGGCGCGTTGCTGTTGGCGGGCTGCGCCACGCCCGAACAAAAAGCCGCCGCCATGCAGGTGGAAATGGACCGGATGATGCAGGTCTACGGACCAGCCTGCATCAAGCTCGGCTACCCGGCCAACTCGGACCCGTGGCGCGATTGCGTGCTGCACCTGAGCGCCAAGGACGACATCGACCGCTACCAGCCGCACTACTACGCCGGCTTCGGGCGTTCGCGCTGGAGCATGGGCGGGTTCTGGGGACCGTACTGGTAGCCAGTTCATTCCGGCAGGCACAGTTGCGCTGCTTCCAGCTCGGCCCGCGCACGCGAGGCCAGCAGGCTGGCGTAGCGCTTCATCAGCTGCGGCATGATGGTGTTCCAGTCGTACTGCGCGCACGCCTTGCGGCACGCGGCGGCCGACATGCGCGCCAGGTCGCGCTGGAAAATGGCCTCGATGCCGCCGCACAGGCTTTCCACGCTGTCCGGCGGGACCAGGATGCCCGTGGCCTCGTCTATCAGTTCGGCCACGCCGCCACCGGCGGCGGCCACCACCGGCAAGCCGCACGCCATGGCTTGAAGCACGATCAGGCCAAAGCCAGCACCGGCGCCCGGATGGACCAGTACGTCGCATCCGGCCAGCAGCCGTGCCAGCATGCGCTGGTCGCGCCGGAATGGCACGTAGGTGACCTGCGCGTGGCCCGGCATGCCGGCGCCACCGCCGATGAGCAACAGGTGGTAGGGACGGCCCAGCTTGCGCACCGCGTCGATGAGCAGGGTCAGCCTTTTCTCGGCCGCAAAACGACCGGCGTAGACCAGCAGGCGCGCGCATGGCGCCAGGCGCAATTGCCGGCGCAATGTATCGATGCGCTGGAAAGGATTGAAGATGCTGCTGTCGATGCCCAGCGGCTGGTGAATGGCGCCGTGGATGCCGGCGCTGTCCAACTGCTGCGCCATCAGCCGCGTGGGTACCAGCACCATGTCGAACTGGCGGTACAGGTGCGCAAGGTAAGTGCGCGCGCCGCGCATTGCCAGGCCAGCGTGGTGATAGGCCACGACTGGCACTTTCAGCTTGCGGCTGGCGCGCAGGGCCACCCATGCGGAAAGTCCGGCGTCGCCCGCTTCGATCAGGTCGGGCTGAAGTCGAGGCAAGCTGCGCCAGCAGTTGGCGGCGCTGGGAGCAAGGATGGTGTGCCGCACGCCGTGGCCCCGCGCCAGCCAGCACGACTTGGCGTTCAGCCAGGTGCTGACGGCGCCGCTTTCAACGGTGTTGTACCTGGTGATGTCGACGAGGTGCATCTGCGGACGATAGCAGTGGGCAGATGGGCGGGTTTGAGCGCACGCAAGCAAGCGTACGTAGGGTGGAAAAGCGCGTAGCGCACCTTCCACCACTTGCGCACCGGACCGAAAAAGGTGGAAGGCGCGCTCTGCGCTTTTCCACCCTACATGTTCTTCAGCGGATCAAAGGACGCCGTCGCTGCGGAGCCTGGCAATGTCGTCCTCGTCGTAGCCAAGCTCGCGCAGGATCTGGTCCGTGTGCTGCCCCAGCGTCGGCCCCAGCCAGCGCGTCTTGCCCGGCGTGGCCGACAGCTTCGGCGTGATCGCGGGCATCTTCACCGGCGTGCCATCGGCGAACTGGTGCTGTTCAAACATGTCGCGCGCGAGGAACTGCGGGTCGCTCATCATGTCGCGCACGGAGTAGATTTTCCCGGCCGGCACATCCGCCGCCTGCAGCGTGGCCAGCGCGCCATCGATAGTCTGCGTGGCGCACCAAGCCTGGATTGCATCGTCAATTTCCGCGCTGCGCGGCACGCGTCCATCATTGCGCGCCAGTTGCGGATCGCCTGCCATGTCGATGCGGCCCATGGCCAGCATCAGGCGCTTGAAGATGGCGTCGCCATTGCCAGCGATGACAATATTTTCGCCATCGCCCGTGGTGTAGGTATTGGACGGCACAATGCCCGGCAGAGCGCCGCCGGTACGCTCGCGTACTACGCCCGCGTGGTCGAACTCGGGCACCAGCGACTCAATGAGGTTGAACACGGCCTCGTACAGCGCCACATCGACCATCTGGCCTTCGCCGGTCGCGTCGCGGTGGCGCAGCGCCACCATGGCGCCGATCACGCCGTGCAGCGCCGCGACCGAATCGCCTATCGACACGCCCACGCGCACCGGCGGGCGGTCCGGATGGCCCGACACGTAGCGCAGTCCGCCCATCGATTCGCCGATCGCGCCAAAGCCCGGCTGGTCCCTCATCGGCCCGGTCTGGCCAAAGCCAGACAGGCGCACCATGATGGTCTTCGGATTTTCCAGCTTCAGCTGCTCGTAGCCGATGCCCCATTTTTCCAGCACGCCGGGACGGTAGTTCTCGATGATGATGTCCGCTTCCAGCGCCAGCTGTTTCGCAATGGCGCGGCCGCGTTCATCCTTCATGTTGAGGGTGATGCTTTTCTTGTTCCGGGACTGGACCGACCACCACAGCGACGTGCCGTCCTTGAGTATGCGCCACTGGCGGATCGGATCGCCGCCGTTCGGCGCTTCCACCTTGACGACGTCGGCGCCAAACTCGCCCAGCATGCGCGCGCAGAACGGGCCCGCGATCAGCGTGCCCAGTTCCAGCACCTTGATGCCGTTCAGCGCGCCCTTTTCGATCATGTGCTGCGCCGGTCCAGCATGGCGCGCGCGATGGTGCCCGCGTCCACGTATTCGAGTTCACCGCCCACCGGCACGCCGCGCGCCAGGCGGCTCACCTTCAGGCCGCGCGCCTTGAGCATTTCGCTGATGTAGTGCGCGGTGGCTTCGCCCTCGTTGGTGAAATTGGTGGCCAGGATGACCTCGCCCACCACGCCGTCGGCGGCGCGGGCGATCAATTTGTCGAGATGGATGTCCTTGGGGCCGATGCCGTCGAGCGGCGACAGGCGCCCCATCAGCACGAAGTACAGGCCCTTGAAGGTAAGGGTCTGCTCGATCATCATCTGGTCGGCCGGCGTTTCGACGACGCACAGCAGCGCCTTGTCGCGCGCGTCGTCCAGGCACAGGTCGCACACCTCGGTTTCGGCGAAGGTGTTACACAGCGCGCAGTGGTGCACCGTATCGACCGCCTGGTACAGGGCGCGCGACAGCATGGCCGCGCCTTCGCGGTCGTGCTGCAGCAAATGAAACGCCATGCGCTGCGCCGACTTCGGGCCGACGCCGGGGAGCCGGCGCAAAGCTTCGGTCAGGAAGTCGAGCGATTTTGACATGCGTGCTTAGAAAGGCATCTTGAAGCCGGGAGGCAGCTGCATGCCGGCGGTCATGCCGCTCATTTTTTCCGCGGACGTGGCTTCTGCCTTGCGCACGGCGTCGTTGAATGCCGCGGCAACCAGGTCTTCCAGCATGTCCTTGTCGTCGCCCAGCAGCGACGGGTCGATGGTGACGCGCTTGACGTCGTTCTTGCAGGTCATGAGAACCTTCACCAGGCCGGCGCCCGACTGGCCTTCCACTTCCACCAGCGCCAGGGCGTCCTGGGCTTTCTTCATGTTGTCCTGCATGGTTTGCGCTTGTTTCATCAAGCCTGCGAGCTGGTTCTTCATCATGATGGTTCTCCGGGATTCAAAAAGTAGATAATAAAATTCAGGCTGCTGCGGCGGCGCCAGGGACTGCCGGCCGGATCGATCCCGGCACGACGAAGGCGCCCAGGTCGCGCATGACGTCCTTGACGAAAGGGTCGCCCATGACCGTGGCTTCGGCTTCGCGCTGGCACAGTTCCTTGTAGGCGATCGCTTCGGCGCTGGCCGTGTACCAGGTCTGGCCGATATCGATCTCGACATGCACCTTGGTGGCGGTAAAACGGTCCTGCAGCGCGGCGCACAGCTTTTCGGTATTGCCGCTGGCGCGCAGCGTATCGATGGGCACCTTCAGGCGGAAGGTGGTGACATTGCCGTCGTTGACGCACGAAACCAGTTCGGTCTGGAAGGCCAGTTGCTGCGACACACCGCGCAGCGGCAGCTGCGTCGCCAGGCCCGGCCAGTTGCCGTCCCAGTCGATTTCGGGGACCGGGGTAATGACATAGGCCGGACGCGGCGCGGCCGGCGCACGCGCCACAGCCGGCGCGGCGACGACAGCTTGCGCATCCTGCGCCACGGCGGTGTCGTCGGAAAACTCCATGACCCACGAAGGCGGCTCTTCGCCGGACGGCTCATCGGCATATTCAGGCGCAGGCGCCGGGCTTGCCGCCTGCTCCCATGGCGGCGGCGCTTTCGGCGCGGCTTCGGCCACAGGTGGCGGCGGTGGCGGCGCCACCGCGGCGGCCGCGGCGACGGCGTCGGCCTGGTTCGACATGGCGGTGGGACGGCGGGCGCTCGATCCCTGGCCGCGGCTGGCCGCGCGTGCGGCTTCCAGCGCGGCGTTGATGGCGGCGCGGGCGGCGTTATTCTGTGGTGCGGCTGGCGCCGGTGGCGGCGGCGCGGCTTGCTGCACGGGCGCGGCCGGTGGAGGCGGTGGCGGTGGCGGTGGCGGCACAACGGCGGCGTGGCTTGCCACGGCGGCCGATGCGGCGCGCGCCGGCGGCGGCGCCGCGGGACGCGGTGGTGGCGCGGCAGGACGCACCGATGCCGGACCGGCAGGCGCCACGCCTTCGGCGCCGCCATTGCCCGGACGGAAAGCGAGCATGCGCAGCAGCGTCATGGTGAAGCCGGCGTATTCGTCCGGCGCCAGGCCGATCTCGTTGCGGCCATGGACCACGATCTGGTAGAACAGCTGCACTTCCTACGGATCGAACACGCCGGCCAGGCGCTTGATGTCGGCCAGCTCGGGCAAGTCTTCCGGCACGGCGGTCGGCACGCTTTGCGCCAGCGCGATCCGGTGCAGCAAGGTGCCCAGGTCCTGCAGCGCATTGTTGTACGACAGGCTGCGGCTGGCCATTTCGTCGGCCACGGCCAGCAGGTCGGCGCCGTCCTGGTTGACCAGGGCGTCGAGCAGGCGCACCAGGTACGACTGGTCGAGCGCGCCCAGCATGCCCTGCACTGCTTCCAGCGTGACCTGGCCGGCCGCATAGGCGATGGCCTGGTCGGTCAGCGACAGCGCGTCGCGCATCGAACCGTGGGCGCCTTGCGCCAGCAGGCGCAGCGCCGGCTGTTCGAAGCTGATGCCTTCCTGGCCCAGGATGTTGTCGAGGTGGCTGATGATATGCCCCGGCGGCATCTGCTTCAGGTTGAACTGGAGGCAGCGCGACAGCACGGTGACGGGAATTTTTTGCGGATCGGTGGTCGCCAGGATGAACTTGACGTGCGCCGGCGGCTCTTCCAGTGTCTTCAGCATGGAGTTGAAGGCGTGGTTGGTGAGCATGTGCACCTCATCGATCATGTAGACCTTGAAGCGCGCGTTCGACGGTGCGTAGACGGCCTGCTCGAGCAGCTGGGCCATCTCGTCGACGCCGCGGTTCGATGCGGCATCCATTTCGATGTAGTCGACAAAACGGCCGGCGTCGATGGCGGTACAGGCTTCGCACACGCCGCACGGGGTGGCGGTGACGCCGCCGTTGCCGTCAGGACCGATGCAATTGAGCGACTTAGCCAGGATGCGCGAGAGCGTCGTCTTGCCGACGCCGCGGGTACCGGTGAACAGATAGGCGTGGTGCAGGCGGCCCGTTTGCAGCGCGTGCGACAAGGCGCGCACCACGTGCTCCTGGCCAACGAGCGTTTCGAAGTTCTTGGGACGGTATTTGCGGGCGAGGACTTGATAGGACATGCTGGGATTTTACCGTATGCAGGGTCGCGAAGACGGCAATTGTAGCAAGCTAATCTGGATGGGGGAAAAAGATCGAAGGAGGCGAGCCTGATCTGCGGCACTTATGGTTAACGGCCGTGGCTGCTTCGTTCCCGACCTGACCAGGTTAGCCGCGCCACAATGCGCAGGGGCCCGCCAGCGGCAATTATAGCCTACCGGCGGGATTTATGGAAACGCGCGGCTATAAACCCAGTTCCTGCCAGATCGCATCGACTTTCGCCTTTACTTCCGGCGTCATCGCAATGGTCGTTCCCCACTCGCGATTGGTCTCTCCCGGCCACTTGTTGGTCGCATCGATCCCCATCTTGCTGCCCAGGCCACTGACGGGCGACGCGAAGTCCAGGTAATCGATCGGCGTGTTATCGACCAGCAGCGTGTCGCGCATCGGATCGACCCGCGTGGTGATGGCCCAGATGACTTCTTTCCAGTCGCGGATGTTGACGTCTTCATCGACCACCACGATGAACTTGGTATACATAAACTGGCGCAGGAAACTCCACACGCCGAACATGACCCGCTTTGCATGGCCCGCATACTGCTTCTTCATCTGCACCACCGCCATGCGGTAGCTGCAGCCTTCGGGCGGCAAATAGAAATCGGTGATCTCGGAAAACTGCTTCTGCAGCAGCGGAATGAACACTTCGTTCAGCGCCACGCCCAGCACCGCCGGTTCGTCGGGCGGCTTGCCTGTATACGTGGAGTGATAAATCGGGTCGCGCCGCATGGTGATGCGGTCGATCGTGAAGACCGGAAAACTGTCCTGCTCATTATAGTAGCCGGTATGGTCGCCAAACGGCCCCTCCAGCGCATGCTCGTAGCCGGTCGGATGGTTCGGATCGGCATAGATATGCCCTTCCAACACGATTTCGGCCGACGCCGGCACCCGCAACTCGCTGCCGATGGCACGGGTCAGCACCGTGCGCTGCCCCCGCAGCAAGCCGGCGAACTGGTATTCGGACAGGCTGTCCGGCACCGGCGTGACCGCGCCCAGGATGGTGGCAGGGTCGGCGCCCAGCGCCACGGCCACCGGATACGGCTGCCCCTTGGTGGCGATGCCATGTTCGCGGAAGTCGAGCGCCCCGCCCCGGTGCGCCAGCCAGCGCATGATCACCTTGTTAGGACCGATCACCTGCTGGCGGTAAATGCCCAGGTTCTGGCGCTTCTTGTGGGGCCCCTTGGTAATGACCAGGCCCCAGGTAATCAAGGGGGCGATGTCGCCCGGCCAGCAATGCTGGATCGGCAGGCGCGCCAGGTCGACGTCGGCGCCTTCCCATACGATGTCCTGGCAATGCGCGCCGCGAATTTCCTTGGGCGACATGTCCCAGACCGCCTTCACCAGCGAACCGAGGCCCATCAGGTCCTTGAATCCCTTGGGCGGTTCCGGCTCCTTCAGGCGCGCCAGAACGTGTCCTATCTTGCGCAGCTCGCCGACGTCGTCCGCGCCCATGCCCAGCGCCACGCGGCGCGGCGTGCCGAACAGATTGCCCAGCACCGGGATGCGGTGGCCGGTCGGGTTTTCGAACAGGATGGCCGGTCCTTCGGCGCGTAAAGTACGGTCGCAGACCTCCGTCATCTCCAAATATGGCGAAACAGGCATGGAAATGCGCTTTAATTCGCCCATTTCTTGCAGTTGGGCAATAAAATCACGTAGATCTGAATATTTCATCGGTTTTTAATTCTTTTTTTCTTGTCTACAGGGTTGTTGAAATAGCCACCCCAAGTGGTTGATTTTACTGGCCTTTGCTGCATTGCACACGAAAAAGCTAGATCTGAAAGTAATAACGATTGCTCGTGTTAGTATTGACTTGATATATAACAGCTTCTACAATTTGCCCTAGTTGATGAGACAGCTCCGTCGGAAGACACAATTCTAGCTGTTCTCAACCATTCACGGGGTCGGGGCCCCAACGACATTTTTAAGGAGTGTTTTCAATAGGCGTCTGCCTAATCCCCGAAAACAGTTGTATTGCCCCTGGCCCAATACCATAGGGAACAGCCAGCTGAAGCAAGCAATGACGGCGTACATCGCACGCAAAGCGGCGATAGACGATATTTCTGATGCACGGCATGTGTGAACCCACTGCGTAAAACGCGGTGCCGGGATAACTTTTGCCGCGACAAAGGGGAATTCGATGATAAATCGTTTCAAACGGGTAAAACAGTTTGCCCAATCCATGGCTAGCCAGCCTGTTACGTGGACTTCCGTAACGAAAACGGCGCGTGGTTTCGCGACCACCATGCAACACACCCTGACCGTGATCGGTCTTTCCGCCCTGGCGGTCGTCGCAATGCTGTATGTCCGCCCAGACATGGCGCACCAGTTGTCCGATTTCCTGGCACCGGAAGAAGTTGCAATCGATCCTGTGCAAGCACCGGCCCTCTCGGCCCTGATGGAAGCGCCAGTCACCGCGGCGCCCCCTGCCGAAGAAGCTGAAGTACCGCTGACCCCAGCCGAAAAAGCCATGCTGGGTAATAAGAAGCAGCAGCAACTGGTTACCAACTGGCTGTCCAAGCGCTACCGCGTCGCCGGTGATGCGACCGACATGCTGGTATCGACCGCTTACCTGACGGCGCGTGAAATCAAGCTCGACCCACTGCTGATCCTGGCCGTGATGGCGATCGAATCGGGACTCAATCCGTTCGCGGAAAGCCCGGTTGGCGCACAAGGCCTGATGCAGGTGATGTCCAAGATCCACCATGCCAAGTTCCAGGAAATGGGCGGCACCCAGGCGGCGCTCAATCCGGTGGCCAACATCCGTGTTGGCGCACAGATCCTGAAAGAGTACGTCAGCCGCGGCGGTTCGATCGAAGCAGGCCTGAAAACCTATGTGGGCGCAGCAGCTTTCGAAACCGACCAGGGTTACGGCTCGCGCGTGCTGGCTGAATTCCAGCGCCTGAAGCAAGTTGCCAAGGGCAAGCAGGTGCCGACTTTCACCAGGCCGCCGGCGCCAGCGCCAGTACCAGCCCCGGTACCGCAGGCGATCATGGCCGACAAGGCCGCGCCAGTGGCACCGAAGGCGGAAACGGCATCGGTTGCAACAGCAGGTCCGCAGATCGCCGGCTTGTAACAGCAGCGCGATCCACTGAAAAGCCATCTTCGGATGGCTTTTTATTTGACTGCTGCGATTACGTGTGTAATTATTCGCCATCGATTACGTACGTAATCATCCAGATGGGGGCGAACATGAAGATCAGCGAAGCCGAATCACAAGTGATGCAGATACTCTGGGCCGGCAATCCGCGCCCGGCCGACGAGGTGGTGGCCGCGCTGGCCGACCAGCAGCAATGGCAGGAAGCGACCATCAAGACGCTGCTCAACCGCCTGCTCAAGAAAGGCGCCATCCACGCCGAAAAAGATGGCCGGCGCTTCCTGTACACGCCCCTGCTGACGCGGGAAGAGTGGCTCACGGGCGAGAGCGAAAGCATGGTCGACCGCCTGTTTGGCGGGCGCATCGCGCCGCTGGTGGCCCACTTCGGGCAGCACCGCAAGTTGAGCCAGGGCGACATTGCCGAACTCAAGAAGCTGATCGAGGAGCTTGGCGATGGCAAATGACTTGCTGGCCGCCAGCTGGATCGTGGGATGGCTGCTTGCCGCCATCCTGGTCGCACGTGTGTTCCTGCATCGCCTGTTCGGCGCGCAGCTTGCTTATATAGTGTGGCTCGCCGTTCCGCTGGCCCTGGTCGTCGCCCTGCTGCCCGCCCGCTTTGCCAGCAGGCCTGCCATCGAGATCGCCGCACCCGTGCAGCGGCTGGCCGCGCAGGGCACGCAACTGCTGCCGCCCGCCCCCGTGAACTGGCTGACGCTGGCCTGGGCCCTGGGCTGCATCGGCATGCTGCTGTGGTTCTGGCGCGGACACGCCAGGGCCGGCAAGTCCCTGGCCGGACCGGCCGTGGTCGGACTGTGGCGCCCCGCGATTGTGGTCCCGCCCGATTTCCGCGAGCGCTACACCGCGCAGGAACAGCAGCTGATACTGGCGCATGAACAAGTGCACATCGCGCGGCGCGACCCTTTGTTCAATGCCGTGTGCGCGCTGATTCAATGCCTGTTCTGGTTTCATCCGCTGGTTCACCTGGGTGCGCGCCGCTACCGGCTCGACCAGGAACTGGCTTGCGATGCGGCCGTCATGCGCAGCCACCCCGATCAACGGCGCAGCTATGCCGACGCCATGCTCAAGACGCAGTTGTCGTCGCAGGCAAGCCTGATTTACTGTCACTGGCAATCGATTCACCCACTGAAGGAGCGCATCATGAAATTGCAGCAAACAGCACCACGGGCCTGGCGCAAGCTGGCCGGCAAGCTTGTCGTTGGCGTACTGATTGGTGTTTCCGGCTACGGCGCCATGGCGGCGCAGGCCGGCGAATACCAGATTGACCTGGAAATCAGCGCGCAAGGCAAAGTCTCCACGCCGCGCGTGCGGACCCAGGCCGGCGAAACCTTCGCCATCGCCGTCGACGGGTGGCATGGCGAGTTTGTGCTGAAAAAAGTGAACGAGGAATCGATGTACCTGACCACGGTGATCAAGCACGATAGCAAGATCGTCGGCAAGCCCAACCTGCTGCTGAAGCTGGGCGAGCCTGCGAAAGTGGTCATTGGCGGCGCGTCGGAAGCGGATACTTTTTCGCTGAAGATGACTGTCGCAGCGGCCAAATAGGCAGCGCTCCCCCCGGACCCGCGCATCCTCACGGTGCGCGGCTATACTGTCCGCAATTCCGGCCATTCGGATAACGATATTGTGGACTTTCGCATGAACGCTTACCGTCTCACCGCTTTGGTATTAGGGTCCAGTTTTTTCTTCCCCGTTAGCTGCACCACCAGCATGTACGCTGGCACGCACGCGATCGCCCATCTCAAAGCCAGGGATTCAACGCGGGGAGAAGAGCCGCATCCCCAGGCGCAATTGGTGGCCGTGGTTCCCGGCGGCTCATTGAAGGCACTGGATTTTTCCGAGATTGACGCGTTCAAGAAAAAGAATCCTCAAGCCAGCTTCTTGCTGCCTGAAGGCAAAGGCGGATTTTCCATCAGCGATGAAAGCAGCATGTCGTTCGTCGCCACCGCAACCGGTCCAGAAACACAAACGATTGAAGCGACATTGCGCGACGAGACAGGTACGTTTTCCCGATATGAAGCATCCAGTAATACTATCAAGCCTTTATATACAAGGCTTTGGTATCACGGCTACGCGTTTCAGGCGCTGTTTATTGCAATTGCCATTGCATACGGACTGCGTGCGATAGGTCGTCGCATGCAAAAGACGCTGAAAAATGCTCCCCGCGGAGACGGCGGCGAGGCCTGAGACGCATGCCGATCTTGCTGGAATGCTCATGAGTTCAGGAGTTTCCAGGTAGGTGCACCGCGCACAACACCGAGAGAGTCGGCGTATGCCGACGATAACGCGATGCTCGTGCGCCCAATAAATGAACGCTCGGCACTGTGAACTTGATGGTCCCGGATCATCCAAGTGTGAATTCAACTGCTCAACACAGGTGGCAGGCCTGCCCGGAAATGCGCGGCGCTACGCCTTTCCCACGCGCGCTCAAGCGATGAGATCTACCCAGCAAACGAGGAAAATTGAAGAATGCGGAAAATGGTGCAATAATAGTGCATATAAAGTGCATAAAGGAATGTATATGCCTAACTCAGAAATGGCCACTCCAGCAGCCGAGGCAATTCCTGTATTCGAATGCAACTTCGACCTGTTCATGACTTTCCTCAATTCCGAGGCAAACCCAGCGTCGATTTCCCCTAAACGTTTCGGGCAAGTATTGAGTGTCGATATGCAGACGCTCGCTGCACACGCGCACGTTCACAGGAACACCATTACCCGCGCACCTGATGCTGAGAGCATCCAGTCGTACTTGCGTGAATCGGTGCGCGTGATGCGGGCTGCGGCCGATATTGCAGGCAGTGTCGAGAAGGCGCTTTACTGGTTCAAGAATCATCCATTGCCTGCGTTTGACTACAAGACCCCACAAGCGCTCGTCTCCGAAAAACGCACGGACGCCCTTATCAAATATATCCAGTCACTCCAGGCCGGATTTACCGGATGATCCTTACCCAGCTCAACTCCGCGGCCTACCGGGTCCATGACCCGAAATGGTCATATGCTCCAACGTCGGGGGCGGGGGCGGGTTCGCATGGCGGCCGCGCCAATCGACCTGGCATCAATGCGCTTTACTTATCGCTCGAACTGGATACTGCCCTGGCCGAGTACAAGCAACTCGACGCGCTTTTGCCACCCGGACTAATGGTCAGCTATTACGTCAGCATCGATACAGTCGTGGACTTTCGAGGGGGATTTACCAGCGCATGGGACCCACTCTGGCAAGACTTCTACTGTGACTGGCGAAAGCTGTACTTCCACCACGGAATCGAACCGCCATCTTGGGTTATCGGCGATCAGGTCATAGCTGCCGGCGCCAAGGCAATCCTTTTCAACTCCGTGGTCACCGAGGGCGTGAATCTCGTCATTTACAACGACACGCTGACGGGAGCTGATACCATCCAAGTCTACGACCCGAACAAAAGGCTCCCAAAAAACCAGCTGTCTTGGGAATAGGAAAAGATGAAACACTTTCGTTGGACGAGTTACTCCATAAGTATCCCCGGTGGCAATCACGCCGCCGGGGTGACCGGAGAAACTCATGAAAGACATGTCTCGCGCGCTTCGGCGCCACCACGCTGCCAGGCTCAAACTGGCGCGCCGGTTCTATTTTGGCGTCGATAACCGAGCCGATCCGCGCCGGTACGGCAAAGTATTGCAGACCCCTACCCCATGCAGTTGCTGGATGTGTGGAAATGCGAGGCGCTACGCCGGTCGTGCACGTGCCGAATTGCTTCACCTGATTCTACGCGACGAAACCTAGGCCACCAGGTTCAGGCGGTACGATGCATCGTTGGCACTTGCGCCTGCGCGAATCTGCAGGCGCGGCGCTTCGCGCACCGATACGGGCTGCTCTTCGCCCAGCAACGCTACCATCGCCGGCACATCCAAGCCGTTGATCGCAGCCTGGAAGCGCCGCACCAGCTCGCGGCACAGTTTCTCGCTTGCAGGCGCCTCATCCCTGCCCTCGCGCAACCGGCGGCGCGCCCGTGCCAGGTACTGGCGTGCGTTCACGCTTTTCGTGCCGAGCCTGGCCGCAATGTCGGCATGGTCGCATTCAAAAACCTCATGCAGGACCAGGGCCAGGCGCTCGGACGGCGACAGGCATGCCAGCAAGCGTGCCAGCGCCTCGCCCAATTCGGCGCGCCGCAACAAGCCTTCGTCTGGCTGTGCTGACGAACTGTCGGGCGCCAGGTCACTGGCGCTGCGCGCCGCCCCCGCATCGCGGGCGCGCTTGCGCAAACGGTCGATCGACTGGTGCTGCACGACCGTAGTCAGCCACGCCGCCGGCGTCGCCAGCGCCACCTGGTCCGCTCCCTGCCATTTGAAAAAGCAGTCCTGCACGATATCCTCGGCTTCCGCCTCGCTGCCGACGATACGGCAGCTGATCGCCTTCAGGCGCGGACGTAGTTGTTCGAACATGGTGCCATCGGTATCGGTCGTGCGCGCCATCGGATTCTCCTGTTGTGGTGCTGGTGTCACTTGACGCTCGGCGCTGCGGCGGTGTGACACGCCAACAATATATTTGTTTGTCGTCACACTGCCCCGGACCGCAGGCGTCAGGCGGCTTGAATCCACTCAAAGATTCAACTCTACCGCGAAAGGACGATCATGACTTCAAGATTTCCACAGGGATTGGGTTTGGTGCCTACCGTCATCGAACAAACAGGGCGCGGCGAGCGCGCCTTCGACATTTACTCGCGCCTGCTGAAGGAACGCGTGATTTTCCTGGTGGGTGAAGTGACCGAGCAATCGGCCAACCTGATCGTCGCTCAGCTGCTGTTCCTGGAATCGGACAATCCCGACAAGGATATTTCGCTGTACATCAATTCGCCTGGCGGCTCGGTCTACGCCGGCATGGCCGTGTATGACACCATGCAGTTCATCAAGCCGGATGTGTCCACCTTGTGCACGGGCTTCGCCGCCAGCATGGGTTCCTTCCTGCTGGCCGCGGGCGCGCCGGGCAAGCGATATGCCTTGCCCAATGCCCGCATCATGATCCACCAGCCGCACGGCGGATCCCAGGGCGTGGCCGCCGATATCGAAATCCAGGCGCGCGAGATTCTGTACCAGCGGCACCGCCTCAACAGCATCCTGGCCGAACGGACCGGGCAAGCGCTGGAACAGATTGAGAGGGATTCGGACCGCGACAATTTCATGTCGGCCCGCCAGGCCGCGGAATACGGCCTCATCGACCGGGTACTGGCAACGCGCGACGATACTTGAATCGCGGCGCAATACCGGCTATTGTCACTGGATTGTCCTGAAAGAAAGATTCAATCCATGAGCATGGCCAGTGAATTCAGGCGACCACCTTCCGCCGACGACGATGTCTATATCTACATCGACCACAGGGAAGAAGAGAGCTCCATCGTCGAGTACGTTTCAGAGCGATTGGCGCCCGACGATGCGCTCGCGGTCGGTGAAGACGATGAGCACATGATGGTGCGCTACCGGGATCAGGATTACCTGATCCCGCTGCAGTATTCGCGCCACGACCGCTACATCATGATTTCATCGCTGGCCGAACTGCTCGGCGAGCGCTACGCATTCTTCGTGCTCGAACCCAGTCTTGGCGACGACACGCATGGCCTGCTGGTCGTGAAAAAGTCCGACCTGGAAGGCTGGCCCGCCGTTCCGGCGCATCTGGGCGCCCTGCGCCTTGGGTATGACTACTTCAACGACATCCAGGTGCCGTACCTGCACCACGAAAATCATGCGCCGGATTTCGCCGCCGACCGGAGCAAGGTCGATTCCAGCCATGCAGCAATGGCAGGCATGATGCAGTCCATGTTCTCCGGAAGAATGGACGAACAGACAGCTGCCCAGTTCGCGAAGCTCGCCATGACGCATCCCGACACGAAGGAAGCCACGGCGGGAAAAACGGAAGAAGAGGTCGCTGCCGAACTGCTGGCCGACTTCAACGCTTCGATGAAGTCGCCGGAAGCGCTTGGTCATCGGCGCGAGATGGACGAGGCCATGAACGCGCTGCGCTCGCTCACAGCGCCGCAACCCAAACCTTGGTGGAAATTCTGGTGAACGCGGCCATGATTTTCATGCCTGCCTGGCCCGCAGTGTCTCCTTCAATGACAGACTGGACTATCGCATGAACATTGTTCGCGTCACCGCATTGGTATTAGGTTCCGGTTTTTTCTTTCCTGTGAGCTGTACCACAGGCGTGGTCGCTGGAATTCATGTTCTTGCCGGCCTCAAGGCCCGGGATGCGACCCGAGGGGAAGAGCCACATCCTCAAGCCTATTTGCTTGCTACGCTGCCCAATGCCTCATTGACGGCACTGCCTTTTTCAGAGCTCGACAAGTTCAAAAAAACACATCCTCAAGCCAGTTTCTTGCTGCCCACAGGCAAAGGAGAGTTTTCCATCGACGAGTTGAATCACATGACTTTCGTCGCAAGCTCGACAGGGCAGGAAACCCAAACGGTTGAAGCGAGATTGCGCGGCGACGACTCAAACTCATTTTTCCGGTACGAGGCGTCTCGCAATACAATCAAGCCGCAATATACAAAGATTGAATATTTCGGCGACCTGTTTGCCGCCTTTCCTTTTGCCTTCGCCATTGCATTTTGCCTCTATTTGAAAGGGCGTCACATGCAAAAGAAGATGAAGGATATGTCCAGCGCCTGAACGAAGGAGGCCAGCGGGCTATCCGCCGCATCTACTTCGGCAATCCGGCATCCCACACCATGACCGACCACACCTTCGTGTTGGTAATCTCGATGGTGACCAGCACTTTATGAATCCCTTGCTGCGCATCACCCTGGTCCAGATAGGCTGTATCGAGCGAGCTGGACGGACTGTGCTTCAACCGCGGCCAGCTCTCTACGCCTTCCTTCATGGCACGGGCGAAGTCCGACTCCGCCACGGCCATCTTTCCCATCAAGACACACCGAAACGTACCCTTGTTGTTCAGCAGTAGCAGCAGCGGGGGCAAAGGTTCTTGCGAGGTGAATTCGTCATCCTTCCCCTTCGGCTTGAAATAGTGCGACAAGCCCGTCATGTCGACAGGCGCGCCCGTCGAAGCGGATCCGACGCAGGCAGCAAGAATGGCGTTCACTGCCTTTTTCAGGTCACTGGCATCGGCGGCGCCGCAAACAGCCGGGCTCAACAGGGCTAAGGCAAGCAAGGTGGATTTCATGCCTGGAATTTTCATCGTGATGTTCCTGGAGTGGTGGCAAGTAAAAAGCCACCCGAAGGTGGCTTTCTGTCTTAACGGCGGGTGTCGGAAGCGACTTCGTCGGGCCGCAGCTTCGGCGCCAGCTTGTCCAGCACGCCGTTCACATACTTGTGGCCGTCGATGCCGCCGAACGATTTGGTCAGCTCCACCGCTTCGTTGATGACGACGCGGTAAGGAATTTCCACGTTGTTCTTCAGTTCGAACGCGCCGATCAGCAGCACCGCGTGCTCGATCGGGGACAGTTCGGCCACGCCGCGGTCGATCAGGGGCGCGAAGGCTTCACGCAGCGCCACCGAATCCTTGATCGCGCCGTACAGCAGCACCGCGAAATGGTCGGCGTCGGCCTTTTCAAAGCCGTGCGCCGCGCGGATGTTGTTGACGACCGTGGTCGCGTCTTCGTTATTGAGCAGCCATTGGTACAAGCCCTGCAAGGCGAACTCGCGCGCGCGGTGGCGCGGCGTGCGGTTCTTGCTCGGGTTGGCGTGCGTGGTTTTCTCTGTCATGTTCCTTGCCTGTTCTTCTATGGTGCGTTAGTGCTTAATCTTCTTCGGCTTGCAATTCTTCGAGCGCGATCAGCAGGTTGGCCATTTCCACGGCCACGCGCGCCGCGTCGGCGCCCTTCTCTGCCATGCGCGCTTCGGCCTGCTCGTCGTTTTCCGTGGTCAGCACGGCGTTCGCGATGGTGATGCCGTAATCGAGGCCCACGCGGGTGATGCCGGCGCCCGATTCGTTCGATACCAGTTCGAAATGGTAGGTTTCGCCGCGAATGACCGCGCCCAGCGCGATCAGGGCATCGAACTGCTGCGTTTCAGCCATTTTCTGCAGGGCCAGCGGAATTTCCAGCGCGCCCGGCACGGTGACGTGCAGCACGTCTTCGTCCGACACGCCCAGGTGCTTCAGTTCCGACAGGCAGGACGACAGCAGGCCGTGGCCCACGTCGGCGTTGAAACGCGCCTGCACGATACCGATCCGCAGGCCTGCGCCCAACATATTGCTTTCATAAGTTCCTACTGTCATGGCGGGCCTCTTTCTGTTCGTTTATGTTCTAGTGTACCGCGTCACTCGGCTGGCTTGGCCACAAATCCGGTGACTTCGAGATCGAAACCGGTCATCGACGGCATCTTGCGCGGGCTGGCCAGCAGTTGCATCTTGCGCACGCCCACGTCCTTCAGGATCTGGGCGCCAATGCCGTAGGTGCGCAAGTCCATGCTGGCGGCGCGCGCCTGGGGCTTGGTCTCGGGCGTGTCCAGCGCGGCAAACTGGGCAAACATCTGGTCTGCCGTCTCGCCGCAGTTGAGCAGCACCAGCACGCCACGCTCGGCCGCCTTGATCGCCTGCATCGACGAGGTGATGGTCCAGGAATGGGTGGTGGCTTTGCTTTCCAGCAGGTCCAGGATCGATACCGGCTGGTGCACGCGCACCAGGGCTTCGTGGTCCGGGGTCAGCTCGCCGTGCACCAGGGCCAGGTGGGCCGAGCCGCTCGGCTTGTCGCGGAAGGCGATCAGCTTGAAGTCGCCAAACACGGTTTTCAGTGGACGTTCGGCAATGCGCTCGACCAGGCACTCGTTTTCGCTGCGGTAATGAATCAGGTCGGCAATGGTGCCGATCTTCAGATTGTGTTCCTTGGCAAACTCGAGCAAGTCCGGCAGGCGCGCCATGGTGCCGTCGTCCTTCAGGATTTCGCAGATCACCGACGCCGGCGTCAGGCCGGCCATCTCGGTCAGGTCGCAGCCGGCTTCGGTATGGCCGGCGCGCATCAGCACGCCGCCGCGCTGGGCTTTCAGCGGAAAAATGTGGCCCGGCTGGACGATATCCATGGCCGTGGCGTCCTTGGCCACCGCCACCTGGATGGTTTTGGCACGGTCGGCCGCCGAAATGCCGGTGGTGACGCCTTCGGCCGCTTCGATCGAGACGGTGAAATTGGTGCCGAAGGAGGTGCCATTGCTGGTGGTCATCATCGGCAGCTTCAGCTGGTGGCAGCGCTCTTCGGTCAGCGTCAGGCACACCAGGCCGCGGGCATGCTTGACCATGAAGTTGATCGCCTCGGGCGTGACGAATTCGGCCGCGAGCACCAGATCGCCTTCATTTTCGCGATCTTCTTCGTCGACCAGAATGACCATGCGTCCGGCGCGCAGTTCGGCAACGATTTCCTGGGTACTAGAGATGGACATGCGATTCCTTTGTTACGGGGGGCTGCATTTGCGCAATCCGCTATTTTAAAGGATTTACCAGACTTCGACCGGCCTAACGCTGAGACTTTCACCAAGGAAAGCTGGACCCCGGCCTCTAGTTCGCACAAAAATTATGCATTCCACATAGGAACAATAATATTTCTACCATAAAATGTGACTTTTTAAAAATTGCCATGCAACAAAATGCTGACTGCATTATGATCGCGTTTCCAGTCCAGCTGCCGCGGCAGCGGCAAACCACGGAATCGCCATGGATGTAACGCATTTTTCAGGCCGCCTGGCCACCCTGCTGCGCGGAGAGCGCGGCTGATGACAACGCGGCTTGCCGGCGTCGAACGCGCCATTATCGATATCCTGGCGAACCATGGCATCAGCGATGCCGCACCGGCCGCCGACCTCGCCCTGCTGCTCGAAGAATGCATGGCGGCCGCGCTGCGCATCGAAGCGGACACGCGCCAGAAGCTCGACGTCATGCACCAGATCGATCCCCTGACGCTGCTGCCCAACCGCTCCGCCCTGGCCGAACGCCTGACCCAGGCCATCGGCGCCGCGCGCCACGGCGACCGCCAGATCGCCCTGCTGCTGTTCAACCTGGACCGCCTCAAGCGCATCAACGATAGCCTGGGCCACGAAACGGGCGACGCCATGCTGCAGGAAATGGCGCGCCGCGCGCTGGACCTGGCCGGACCGGCCGACATGCTGGCCCACCTGGGCGGCGACGAATTCGTGCTGCTGCTCACCGAATGCCTCGATTCGGACGACATCATCGCCACCGCCGACCGCCTCATCGACGGAATCTCCAAGCCGGTGCAAGTGGGCGGCCACGACCTGATCCTCACGGCCAGCATCGGCATCAGCATCTATCCGCGCGACGGCGCCAGCCCCAGCGAACTGCTCAAGGCGGCCGACGTGGCGCTGTCGCACATGAAGGAAACGGGCCGCAACGGCTTCCGCTTCTTCAAGGGCGAAATGAACGAACACGCGCTGCGCTGGATGTCGATCGAATCGCATCTGCGGCGCGCCATCGAGCGCGAGGAGCTGACGCTCCATTACCAGCCGCAGGTATCCTTCGCCACCGGCCGCATCTGCAGCATGGAAGCGCTGCTGCGCTGGCACAGCCCCGTGCTGGGCCACGTGGCGCCGGGCGACTTCATCGCGCTGGCCGAAGACACGGGCCTGATCCTGTCGATCGGCACCTGGGTCATCCGCCAGGCCTGCCTGCAGAACAAGGCCTGGCAGGAAGCCGGGCTGCCCAAGCGCCGCGTCGCGGTCAATGTGTCGGCGCACCAGTTCATGTCCGGCACCCTGCCTTCCGTGGTGCGCTGCGCCCTGCTCGAAAGCGGGCTGGCGCCCGAATACCTGGAAGTCGAAATGACCGAAAGCGTCATGATGCACGACAGCGAAGCGACGGCCGCACAGCTGGCCGAGCTGACCGGCATGGGCGTGTCGCTCGCGCTCGACGACTTCGGCACCGGCTATTCGTCGCTCGGCTACCTGTCGCGCTTCACGCTCGACAAGCTCAAGATCGACCAGACCTTCGTGCGCAATATCACCACCGAACCGCGCAGCGCCGCCATCGCCTCGGCCACCATCGCGCTGGCGCATGGCCTGGGCCTGGTGGTCATCGCCGAAGGCGTGGAAACGGAAGCCCAGCTCGGATTCTTGCGCGATATGGGCTGCGACGAGATCCAGGGATACTTGCTAAGCCGTCCAGTACCGCACGGCGAAATGGCGAAACTGCTGCGCAATGAAGGAAGTCTGCTGCGCGAGGTCGTCGTCAAGGAGTAAAATTCGAGCTCAACTTTATCTTTCGCCGAGCCGATGACCATCAACCTTGTCCGTTCCACCATCGCCGCAGCGTTCCTGCTCGCGTATGCCTTCACCGCCCACGCGGAAATCAAGCTTGGCGATGCGATTCCCATCGGCCCGCAAGTCAAGGTCGGCAAGCTTGCCAACGGCCTGACCTACTACATCCAGAAAAACGGCAAGCCGGAGAAAAAGCTCGAACTGCGCCTGGTGGTCAAGGCCGGATCGATCCTGGAAGACGACGACCAGCAGGGCCTGGCCCACTTCACCGAGCACATGGCCTTCAACGGCTCGACCAACTTCAAGAAGCATGAACTGGTGTCCTACCTGCAGTCGATCGGCGTGAAATTTGGCGCCGACCTGAATGCCTACACCAGCTTCGACGAAACCGTGTACATCCTGCCTATCCCGACCGACAAGAAGGAAGACGTGGAAAAAGGCTTCCTGGTGCTGCAGGACTGGGCCCAGGGCGTGAGCATGAACGGCGCCGACATCGACCAGGAACGCGGCATCGTGCTGGAAGAACAGCGCCTGGGCAAAGGCGCCCAGGACCGCATGTCCAAGGTGCTGATGCCGAAAATTTTCAATGGCTCGAAATACGCCAAGCGCCTGCCGATCGGGAAGGAAGACGTCCTGCGCACCTTCAAGCACGAAGCGATCCGCCGCTTTTACAAGGATTGGTACCGCCCCGACCTGATGGCCGTCGTGATCGTCGGCGACATCGAGCCGGCCGACGCCGAACGCCTGGTGGCCAGGCACTTCGCGGGCCTGAAGAATCCGGCCAAGCCGCGTGCGCGCCTGTATTCGCCGATTCCGGCACGCGAACAAACGGAAGCGCTGGTCGTCACCGACAAGGAAGCGAACGGCAACCTGCTCCTGATCCGCTATCCGGTCAAGGAAACGAAAGAAAATCTGACCCTGGGCGGCTACCGCACCAAGCTGGTCGAATCGCTGTTTACCAGCATGCTCAACCAGCGTATCGCGGAGCTGTCGCAGCAGGCCGTGCCGCCCTTCCTGGGCGGCAGCAGCACGGTCGACCGCCTGACCGCGCGCTACAAGTCGTTCAACGCCGTCGCCGCGCTGGGCAAGGGCGGCGCCGTGCCGGCCATCGAAGCGCTGGTGCAGGAAAACGCGCGCGCCAGCCAGTTCGGCTTCAGCGCGGCCGAACTCGAACGCGCGAAGAAAACCATGATGCGCAGTTACGAGCGCGCCTACAACGAACGTGACAAGACCGATTCGTCGAACTACGTCGGCGAGTACGTGCGCAACTTCCTGGAGCAGGAAAGCATTCCCGGCATCGCCAACGAATACAACTACGCGCGCGAGATGATCCCCGGGATCACGCTCGACGAAATGAACCGCCACGCGCGCGACACCATCCCCCATGATTCGTCCAAGCTGGTGGTGTACATGGGCGCCGCCAACACCGAACTGCCGGCGCCGTCGACCGCGCAACTGCTGTCGGCCGTGGCGGCCGCTGAAAAAATCACGGTCGCGGCAAAGGATGAAAAAGCCGTCGCCGCCAGCCTGATGTCGACGCCACCGCAGGCCGGCAGCATCGTCGAAGAAACCGAAGACAAGCAGCTCGGCCTGACCCGCATGACCTTGTCCAATGGCGTCAAGGTCATCCTCAAGCCGACCGACTTCCGCAACGACCAGGTCATCATGAGCAGCGCGCGCGAAGGCGGACAGTCGCTGTTCGACGAGGCCGACCGCTTCAACGCCCGCTATGCCCACTCGGTCGTCGCCACGATGGGGTTGAAGGACTATTCGCCGGTCGAGCTGCAAAAGATCCTGGCCGGGAAATCGGCATCGGTCACCACCGGGATGGGACTGCATAGCGACTACATCACCGGCAACAGCGGTGTCGACGACATCGAGACCCTGCTCCAGTTCGTGTACCTTAAATTTACCGGCGCGCGCCGCGATCCCGAACTGTTCCAGTCGTATATCGGCAAGCAGCTGCAGTCGGCCCGCAATGCCATGTCGCAGCCGGAAGCGATTTTCCAGGACACGACCATCAGCACCCTGTACAACAACCATCCGCGCGTGCAGCGCATTCCACGGCCGGACGACTTCGCCAAAATCGACCTGGACCGGGCAATCGCCATCTACAAGGAGCGCTTCTCCAGTGCGAAGGGCCTGACCTTCATTTTCGTCGGCAGCATCGACCTGGCGAAGTTCCGCCCCCTGGTGGCGACTTACCTTGCCAGTTTGCCGGCGCCGGACATCAAGCTTGCCTACCGCGACCTCGGGCTCAATCCCGTCGCCGGCATCGTCAAGAAGGACGTGCGCAGCGGGTCCGAGGCGAAGAGCAATATCTCCATCCAGTTCACCGGCGAGACCGTGTATTCGGAAGAAGAACAGCTGCGCTTCCACGCCATGATCGATGTGCTCAACATCCGCATCACCGACATCCTGCGCGAAAAGCTGGCGCTCATTTATGGCGGCGGCATGGGTGGCACCATCAACCGGGTACCGACGAACAACTACAGCATCAGCGCGTCGCTGCCGACGGGGCCGGCCAATGTCGACAAGGTGATAGCCGCCGCGTTTGCCGAAATCGAGCGCTTGAAGACCCAGGGTCCGGATGCGGGTGACCTGGTCAAGGTCAAGCAGAACTGGCTGCAGCGCCATCAGAAATCGATGCGCGAAAACGGCTACTGGCTGGCGCGCTTGCAGACATCGGTTCTGCACGGGGGCAGCGACCCCGCCGACATCCTGCTGTACGAGAAGCGGGTCAATGCCATCACCGCCGATGAACTGAAGAATGCGGCGAAGCGCTACTTCAACATGAAGAACTACGTGCAGGTAGTCCTGTATCCGGAGAAGTAGGCCTTACTTCACCGACAGCATCCGTTCCACATACCGCGCAATCAGGTCAATCTCCAGATTGACCTTGCTGCCCGCGCGCAGGTGCTTGAGGGTGGTCACGGAAATCGTGTGCGGAATCAGGTTGATCGAAAACCGGCAAGCGCCAGGGATATCCTCAACCCGATTCACCGTCAGCGACACGCCGTTGATCACGACCGATCCCTTGAACGCCAGGAACTTGCCCAGGTCGGCGGGCGCATCGATCACCAGTTCCCACGATTCCCCCACCGCTTCGAAACGGTGCACCTGTCCCAGTCCGTCGACGTGGCCGGACACCAGGTGGCCGCCCAGGCGCTCGGCCAGCGTCAGCGCTTTTTCCAGATTGACTTCGCCCGGCGCGTCCAGGCCCACCGTGCAATTGAGACTTTCGCGCGAGACGTCCACGCTGAACGCTGAAGCGGTCTTTTCCACCACCGTCATGCAGGCGCCATTGATGGCGATCGAGTCGCCCAGGCCCACATCGCCAAGCGGCAGGCCGCCAGCATCGATTTCAAGCCTGACGCCCGCATCCAGGCCGCCTTCCAGCGGCGTGACGGAGCTGATTTTGCCGACAGCGGCGACGATTCCAGTAAACATGCTGCTCTATCCTTCTCGTTGATTGAACCTGGCCAGGATGCGGATATCCTGGCCGATCGTTGTCACTTCATGAAACGTGAGGCGGTGTTGCCCGTCCAGCCGGTCGAGCCCGGGCAGCGCGAACATGCCCTGGGCGTCGCCGATCAGGCTTGGCGCCAGGTAGACCAGCAGCTCGTCGACGCAGCCTTCGCGGATCAGCGAGCCATTCAGTTTGGCGCCGGCTTCCACGTGCAGTTCGTTGATCTCGCGCCGTCCCAGCTCCGTCATCAGCGCGGCCAGGTCGACCTTGCCGGTGGCGTTGGGCAGCATGATCACCTCGTGTCCAGCCGCGCGCAGGGCAGCTTCCTTTTCGGGATTGGCAAGTGCGGCCACGATCCAGCTTGGCGCGCCCTGCAGCACTTTCGCATCGAGCGCGATATCGAGTTTGCTGTCGACGACGATCCGGCGCGGCTGGCGCGGGGTGTCGACTGCGCGTACGTTCAGTTGCGGATCGTCGGCCTTGACGGTACCGATGCCGGTCAGGATGGCGCAGGCGCGGGCGCGCCAGGCATGGCCGTCGGCCCGCGCTTCAGGTCCGGTGATCCACTGGCTCTGGCCATTGTGCAGCGCCGTCATGCCATCCAGGCTTGCGGCGGTCTTCATCCGCACCCATGGCCGGCCGCGCTGCATGCGCGAAAAGAATCCGATATTGAGTTCACGGGCTTCCCCGGCCAGCACGCCCGTAGCCACCTCGATGCCGGCGGCGGCCAGCTTGGCCATGCCCTGCCCCGCCACCAGTGGATTGGGGTCGATCATGGCGGCGACCACGCGTCCAAGGCCCGCTTGCACCAGCGCGTCGGAACACGGCGGGGTACGGCCGAAGTGATTGCACGGTTCGAGCGTTACATAGGCGGTGGCGCCGCGCACGTCGTTGCCGCGGGCGGCGGCGTCGCGCATGGCCTGGATTTCGGCGTGCGCCTGGCCTGCCGCTTGGGTGTGGCCGGCGCCGATGACCACGCCGTCGCGCACGATGACGCAGCCGATGCGCGGATTCGGCGCGGTGATGTACATGCCTTTGGCTGCCCAGTCTAGGGCGAGCTGCATGCCTTCCAAGTCGTATTGTATGTGCACAGGAGTTGAACCGTGAGGGCAAAGGCCGCTGGGATCCTGAATTTTACGCCAAGACTGACTTAGTCGCCCAAGTCGGCGCCTTCGCAGCTGGCGTCGCGCAGCGGGTCGCAGGTGCGGGTGCGGCCCAGCATGCTGATCTTGATGCGGCGGATGTGCTCTTCCTGGAACAGCGACAGCGTGCCCCAGCGCGCCGCCATGCTGCTGGTATCGCTGCAACTGCGCCCCGCGCCGTTGTAGGCGATGTAGTAAGGCTGCTTGTTGCCGGTGAACGTAAATGCGACCTTGATGCCTTCGGGCAGCGGGCCGTGGCTGGACAGGACTTCTTCGGACGGACCGGGGCGCCGGTCTCGGTTACTGTCGACGAAAATGACCCAGCCCGTGCTCCAGTCGCTGCCGTCGGCCCCGAGCGGCACCAGCAGCACGCGGCTGCCAGGCGCTATCGCTTGCGCGCGCGTCTGGTCGATGGCGCCGTGCAGGTCGCGCACGGCCGCGTTCAATTGATGGCGGCGCAGCATGCCCAGCATGTCCGGCAGTGCGAAGGCCACCAGGATCGCGGCCACGCCCAGCACCACGACCAGTTCGACGAAGGAATAGCCGGCGCGCTTCATGGCCAGCATTTCTCGTCGGTGCCGCTCGCACGGTGCTGTCCGGCGCTGTTGAGGGACAGCGTTTCGCAGCCGGGGTCCGCGAATGCGGCATCCACCTTGCCGGTGCCGGGGATGGCTTTCACGTCGATGCATTGCCTGATCGACTGGCCGGGGCAGGCTTCGCCCCGCAGTTCGTAGGCGCTGACGCGCGGCTGGCTACCCGAATACCATTTGAACAGCTGCTCCCCCGAATCGGCCGAAAAGGCCAGGTAGGTATTGTGCTGCGAAAAATAGCGTTCCTGCTTTTGCAGTGTTTCAAGCAGCGCGACCTGGCCTTCGATCCGGCGCGCCTTGACCACATAGGCGATCAGGCTGGGATAGGCCAGCGCCGCCAGCAGCAGGAAAATGACCAGCACCGCCATCAGTTCAACCATGGTAAATCCCCGTTGTTTCATCATCGTCCCTTCCTGGCAGCGTCGTGCAGGTCGTGCCAGTTGGCCACTTCACGCCATCCCAGGCGCCCTGCCGCGAAGCGGATCTTGACGCGCTGCTGCGTGTAGCCGCCGCCTGCGGGCTTGAGCAGGACGATGCTGCGCGTGGCCACCACGCCACCGGTCGGGTTGCGCGCGCCGCTTGCTACACCCGCGCGGATGAATATTGGCGGCGCGCTGGCGTCGCCCGCATTCAGGACCGCGGTGGTGGCGCCCGTCTTCGCGGTGCCTTCGGGCGCATAGGCCATGCCGGTCAGCGCGTCGAGGACGTAGGTACGCGACGCCAGGGTCGCGCAGCCGCCCGGCCCCGGCTGCAGCGAATTGAAGACGATCGCGCCCGCCAGCGGCACCACGGTGCCGGCCATGCGTTCGCCGTCGCTACGCGCATGCGGGAAGTCGAAGTACCAGCCGCGCTTTTCCTGCAGGTCGAACGGCGCACCGGCAATGCGGTAGCTGCTGTCGCCGGACAGGGTCCGCACGGCGAGCTTGTCGCGCGACGCCACCTGGGCCCCGTCCTTGTCGTGGATCGCATAGAACGATTGCTGGGCGAAGGGCGGACCGGGCAGGTCGGCAGCCTCGATGAATTTCCCGGTACCGAACAGGACCAGGTAGCCGCCGCCCGGCGCGTGGACGACAGCGGGCGCATGGAAGATGGGCTGGCGCGCCCCTTCTGCGTCGCGCGCGACGAACAGCACTTTTGCAGACTTGTCGCCCAGGTCGAAGCGCCACAGATTGCCCTGCAGGTCGCCCGCGTAGGCATGGCGCGCCATGCCGTCCGGTCCGGCTGCGATCGCAGGGGCCGACAGTACATTCGCCTGCGCTGCATCCGATGCGGGCACCCGCAGGCGAAAGTAATTGCTGCCCGCACGCCAGCGTTCCGTGCGCGGCTTGTCCAGCGCAAGCAGGAACAGCGTGCCGTCGGCGCTGGCGGCATTGACGCCGCTGGACACCATGACGTAGTAGCCGCTCTTGAGCCTGACCACCGCCGGCGGCATGCGCACATGGCCGATTCCGGTGTCGTCGGCATCGGTGAATTCCCACAGCGCGCCGGGGGCGGCCGGGTCGGTGATGTCGAGCGCCACGATGCCACGCGCGCCCATGCCCATGCCTGCGGCCAGCACGCTTTTCCACTGGCCGCCCACTTGCGCTTCGGCGTGGCCGGCGCTGCCGTCCATGAAGGGCCGGTGCGTGTAGTCCGGCCGGCTCAACTGGCCTACGTGCGGCAGCAAGGCGCGCGGAACATAGGCAAACAGTTCGGCGCCGTCGCGGGCATCGAATGCATGCAGCATGCCGTCGTTGGCGCCCACGTACACCACCGGCGCGCGGTTCCGGTAGCGCTCGTGGAAAGCTGCATATGCCTCGCCCGATTGCGCCGGCGATGGCGGGCCGACGACCAGCGGGGTGCTGTTGACGATGTCGCCAAGGATGCTGTCGCGCCGCCGGAACTGGCCGCCGGCCTCGCCGCTGCGGTCTCCCTTCAGCCAGGCGACTTGGGCGTCGGACAAGGCGTCCGATGCCAGCGGGATCAGGGCCCCGCTGGCGTCGAGCGTGATTACCCTGCGCTGCGCCGTCCGTGCATCGAGCAGGCTGGCCGCATTCCACGATGCCTGCGCTGCCAGCTGCACGTCACCGGCTTCCGACGTGGCCATGCCGCGCCGCTGCACCGTTCCGGTAAAGCTGGCCATGTTGTAGCTGGTCTCGATGAGGAATTCGCCGGACCAGGCGGCAGACGGGCCGCGCGTGGCGCACAGGCGTTCGTCGGGCACCACCAAAGGCAGCGCGGCGGCAAGCACCACAGCCAGGAATTGATTCATGATTCCCCCTCGCCGGCAGCCTTCAGGTAGAACGACTGCAGCACCACCTGGGTCGACTCGCTGGCGCCGAAACCAAGCGCGGTGATACGGTAGAAATTGCCGGCGCGCCCGCTTGCGTCGTCACCGGCGCGCACGAAAGGCATCAGCTCGATGATGTAGCGTGGCAGCTTTGCCGCCTGCGTCCCCTGCCCCGTCGCCATGGAGGCTCCCGTAAAGCGGCCGTATTCGACGCCCGCCTCCGCCAGCTGCGCGCTTTGCCAGGCCGGCACCTCGGTCCGTGCGCACAGGCCGGCGTTGAGCGCAGTGCCGCAGCCCGGCATGAAGCCGAGCGCGCTGCCAGCGGCGAACAGCTTGGCGCGCTCCGGATTGACGCCGCCTTCGATGTCGCGTTCGGCGTCGCCCAGCGCCGCTTCCGCGGCCTGGAAAGCGATGTGCCGGTCGCGCTCCGCGCGGGCAGCCTTTTCGGCGTTCAGGGCGCTGCGCGCGGCCGATACGCCCACGATCATCAGCGCCAGCATGATGCACAAGGCCATCACCAGCGCCGCGCCCCTTTCCCTGTGTCGCCAATAGCCCATGCTTGCCTCAGCTCGAAGGATTGCGCAGCAGGATGGTCGACGAAAACGCCCGGCGCTCGCGTTCGCGCAGGGATGGCGCCATGTCTTCTTCCACGATGGACGCCCCTTGTTCGTCACCGTAGTCGGGGCCAAACAGATGGAAAACCGCCGCCTTGTCGCCGGCCCTGGTGCGCTGCCTGCCATGCAAGACCAGCCCTACGCGGATGCTGGCCACGCGCTTCCAGCTGGCGCCGGGTGTTTTCAGTTCGGCCTCCAGCGCGTTGATGGCGCTGGCCGTGACGAACTGGTTGGCGGCGCCATCGGGCGGATCGTCGGTATCGAGTCCGTACAGCACCTGGAAGGAATCGACCCCGGCCACCACGGCGTCGGCGCTCCAGTTTTTCTGGCCGCGGTACTTGCAGCGCAGCTCTGTTTCACCGCTGGCGCTGCGGCCGACGTAGAAGATGCTCCAGCCGTCGCGCTGCGCATCGACCGCGAACCCGGCGCAGCCGGTGGCTCCGGCGTCGCCGTCGAAACGAACGGCCAGGACGTCGCTGCCGTTGGCGACGTCGCGCTGCGGTTCCGACATGGCCGCCGTTGCCTTGCCCAGGCTTGCGGCGTCGATGCCGCCTATCCCGGCGGGCGGCGCTTCGCGCTCTTCCTGCTCCCAATCGCGGTAGCCGGCCTGGCGCACCGCGCGTTCGATGGTGGCCAGCGCAAAGCGGCCGGCGTCGTCGATATTGGCCAGTTCCATCTGCGATGCATAGGCCGCATTGGCGCTCATGAGCACCGAACCGGCCAGCAGGGTCACGATCATGCCCAGCGTGAGCGCGATCATCAGCTCGACGATGGTCATGCCGCCCTGGCGCTTCACGGGAACGCTCCGCCGACGGCCAGCGCCACCGATGGCGCAAACTGCCCGGCCGCGTCGGCGTCAAGCGCGCCGTCGGCCCGCTTGCCCCGCCAGCCCACCTTGATGACGATGGGCGAAGCCGCCCCGCCCGCGCATTCCCAGGCCATTACGGCGCGCCCCTCGTCGCGGCACACGACCACGCGCCCGCCCGGAAAGCCGGTGTAGAGCGCCTGCTTGATATCGTAGGCGTCGAACGCGGCAATTTGCTCGGCGGTGCAGCGCGCGCCGCCAAGGCAGATGGCGCCCGGCGATGGGGCGCCCTGCCCGGATGCGTCGTACTGAAGCTGGAGGTAGGCCGGCATTTGCGTGCTGTTGGCGCGCATGCGGTCGGCCAGCGTGCTGGCCAGCTGCACGGCATTGGACATGAGGCCCGTGCCCTGGCGCGTGCGCAACGACGCCACCTGCGCGCCCGCCGCGCACAGGATGCCGATGGAAAGCAGCAGCACCGCGACGAGCACTTCGATCAGGGAAAAGCCTGGTGAACAACGGGCATGCACAGCTGCCTCCTTGAAGTAGAGGCACCAAAGTATCAGCCGTACCTATTCAACGGCTGACATGGCTCAAGCGTGTGTGGGGACTTATTTTCGGGGTTTGCGCTCTTGCCCGACTTCGGCAATGGCATCCTGGAATTCGGCCAGGTCTTCGAAATTCTTGTACACCGACGCGAAGCGGATGTAGGCAATCTTGTCGAGCCGTTTGAGTTCCTGCATCACCAGTTCGCCGACGAAGACCGATTCGACTTCGCGCTGGCCGCTGGTGAGCAGCTTCTCTTCGATGGAGGCGACCGCGGTATCGATCGCCTCGGCCGACACGGGGCGCTTGCGCAGCGCCAGCATCAGGCTGCCGCGCAGCTTGGCCGACATGTACTCGGTGCGGCTGCCGTTCTTCTTGACGATGATTGGCATCACCAGCTCGATGCGCTCCTTGGTCGTGAAGCGCTTGTCGCACTTGGCGCAGCGGCGCCGGCGCCGGATTGAGTCGCCCTCCTCGGATACGCGGGTATCGAGGACCTGTGTGTCTTCATGCTGACAGAAAGGACATTTCATGCGGGCGACGGCGCTCCTGGAGGCGGAAGTTGCTTAAGCTGCGTAGACCGGATACTTGTCGGTCAGTTTTTTCACTTCGGCCTTGACGCGCTCCACGACCGCCTGGTCGTTCGGGTTGTCGAGGATGTCGGCGATCAGGTTGCCCACGGTGGTGGCGTCTTCTTCCTTGAAACCGCGCGTGGTGAAGGCCGGCGAACCGAGGCGGATGCCCGAGGTCACGAACGGCTTTTGCGGGTCGTTCGGGATGCCGTTCTTGTTGCAGGTCATGTGCGCGGCGCCCAGCAGTGCTTCGGCTTCCTTGCCGGTCAGGTTCTTGGCGCGCAGGTCAACGAGCATCACGTGCGATTCGGTACCGCCCGACACGATGCGCAGGCCGCGTGCGATCAGGGCCTTGGCCAGGGCGTCGGCGTTCTTGACGACCTGCTTCTGGTAGATCACGAATTCCGGCGACAGCGCTTCCTTGAAGGCGACGGCCTTGGCGGCGATCACGTGCATCAGCGGACCGCCCTGGATGCCGGGGAAGATGGCCGAATTGATGGCTTTTTCGTGCTCGGCCTTCATCAGGATGATGCCGCCGCGCGGGCCGCGCAGCGACTTGTGCGTGGTGGACGTGACGAAGTCGGCGTGCGGCACCGGGTTCGGGTAGACGCCCGCGGCGATCAGGCCTGCGTAGTGGGCCATGTCGACCATGAAGTAGGCGCCGACTGCCTTGGCGACCTTGGCGAAGCGTTCGAAGTCGATCTTCAGCGAAAACGCCGATGCGCCCGCGATGATCATCTTCGGCTTGTGCTCGTGCGCCAGGCGCTCCATGGCGTCGTAGTCGATGTCTTCTTTTTCGGTCAGGCCGTAGGACACCACATTGAACCACTTGCCCGACATGTTCAGCGCCATGCCGTGGGTCAGGTGGCCGCCTTCGGCCAGCGACATGCCCATGATGGTGTCGCCAGGCTTGAGCATGGCGAAGAACACGCCCTGGTTCGCCTGCGAGCCGGAGTTCGGCTGCACATTGGCCGCTTCGGCGCCAAACAGTTGCTTGATGCGGTCGATTGCCAGTTGCTCGGCAATATCGACAAACTCGCAACCGCCGTAGTAGCGCTTGCCCGGATAGCCTTCGGCGTATTTATTGGTCAGCTGGGAGCCCTGGGCTTCCATGACGGCGGGCGAGCAGTAGTTTTCCGACGCGATCAGCTCAATGTGATCTTGCTGGCGGGTGTTTTCCTTCTGGATCGCGCCCCACAATTCCGGGTCAACATTGGCGAGCGTGTGATCTTTTGCAAACATGAAAAAACTCCAATCGATAAGAGTGCGAGGCACCTGGTGTAAGGATCGAATGAGGGGAGCCGGCAACAATAGAACGGGCAGCCTCATCGTGCGCTTCCATCGGTGGCTGCCCAGGCGAACGGCTGATGAAATCTCACGTTCCCCGGTGGATGCCCACCTTTCGCCGACTGGCAAGGACCTCGCCGCGACTTTTCGCCAGTTACGTGAGACGTAATGGAGCCCAAATTGTAAGTTAATCAGCAGATAAGGGCAAGGAAGGGCTTGGCGATTATGCCGTCTTGCGCCGGTCCGGTAGGCACTTCGGCTACAATTCGCCGGTTAAGCCTTTTACTGTGGATAGAATCATGATTGTCTTTATTACCGGTGCATCGGCCGGCTTCGGCGCCGAAATGGCCCGCACTTTCGTCCGCCACGGGCACCAGGTCGTCATTTGCGGCCGCCGCAAGGACCGCCTGGACGCCCTGGCCGCCGAACTGGGCGACCTGGCCCTGCCGCTGGTCATGGACGTGACCGACAAGGAATCGATCAATGAAGCGCTGGCCATGCTGCCCCAGTCCTGGCGCCAGATCGACGTGCTGGTCAACAACGCCGGCCTCGCGCTGGGCACCCAGCCGGCCCACGAAGCCCCGCTGGCCGACTGGGAAACCATGATCGCCACCAATTGCACCGGCCTGGTCACCATGACGCGCGCCCTGCTGCCGGCCATGGTCGAGCGCGGCAGCGGCCTGGTCATCAACCTGGGCTCGGTGGCCGGCGCCTATCCTTACCCGGGCGGCAATGTGTACGGCGCCACCAAGGCTTTCGTGGACCAGTTCACCCTGAACCTGCGCGCCGACCTGGTGGGCACGGGCGTGCGCGCCACCAACCTGGCGCCCGGCCTGTGCGGCGGCACCGAGTTTTCGAACGTGCGCTTCAAGGGCGACGACGCGGCCGCGGCCAAGGTATACGAAGGGACCGTGCCCTTGAGCGCCAAGGATATCGCCGACACTGCCTACTGGATCGCCACCCTGCCCCCGCACATCAATATCAACAGCATCGAAATGATGCCAACTTGCCAAGGCTTCTCGCCCTTCGCGATCAAGCGCAACTAATAAACCGTCGACTTTTCCGGCCGCCGCTAACCCCGGCGGCATTTAATGTACGTTAACGTACATAAAACCGGTCAAAATCGATTAAAATGTTTCCCACATTCACTTATGGCAATAGAAATGCCCTCAGTATTTACCTGGCCGATCCGGGTCTATTACGAAGACACCGACGCCGGCGGCATCGTTTTTTACGCCAATTACCTGAAATTTTTCGAACGGGCGCGCACCGAATGGTTGCGTGCCTGCGGCGTCAATCAACAGCAATTACTGCAGGAAGATGCGGCTATCTTCGTGGTACGGCATGCGAGCGTCGACTATCACGCGCCAGCCAAACTCGATGATGCATTAAACTTAACGCTGAACATTGAAAAACTCGGTCGCGCCTCGGTCCTGTTTGTGCAGGAAGCGTGGTGTGGCGACGTCCTGCTGGCCAGCGCCAGGGTCAAAGTGGCCTGTGTAGACGCTGCGACCTTGCGTCCCCGCTCCCTTCCAGCCGCTACCGCTGATAAAATGCGTGCCGCGTGAACCACCTAATTGAATAGATACCTAAGACCCCGATGAATGATGTAGCCCAAGACCTGTCGTTTATTGCCCTGATCACCAACGCACACCTGATCGTGCAGCTGATCATGGGCCTGCTTGTGCTGCTGTCGCTGATGAGTTGGACTTACATTTTCCGGAAAAGCTTCGCCATTGGCGCGGCCCGCACCCAGACCGAAAAATTCGAGCGCAGCTTCTGGGCGGGCGGCAACCTGCACACCCTGCACCAGAGCGCCACCAGCAGCCGCGAGCAGAACGGCGCCCTGGCCCGCATTTTTGAAGCGGGCATGGGCGAGTTCATCAAGGGCAAGCAAGCTTCCGAAAAGCGCGACCCGCTCGACACCGGCGCCGTGCTCGACGGTGCGCGCCGCGCCATGCGCGCTGCCTTCCAGCGCGAAATGGACGCCCTCGACTCCCATTTGAACTTCCTGGCCTCGGTTGGTTCCGTATCTCCGTATATTGGCCTGCTGGGCACGGTGTGGGGCATCATGAACGCCTTCCGCGGCCTGGCCAATGTGCAGCAAGCCACCCTGGCCGCCGTGGCGCCGGGTATTGCCGAAGCGCTCATCGCCACCGCCATCGGCCTGTTCGCCGCCATTCCGGCCGTGGTCGCGTACAACCGCTTCACGCACGATATCGATCGCCTTGCCACCCGTTTCGAGAGCTTCGTCGAAGAATTCTCGAACATCTTGCAGCGCCAGTCGCGCTAAGCGGAGACGGCAATGGCTTTTTCCTCCAGCAGCTTGCGCGGCGGTCGCGGACGCAAGTTCAAGTCCGAAATCAACGTCGTGCCTTACATCGACGTGATGCTGGTGCTGCTGATTATTTTCATGGTGGTACCGCCGGCCAACAGCCCGAGCGTGATCAACCTGCCGAGCGCGCAAAAGTCGGCGCTGCCGCCGGACGACTATATCCAGATCATCATCAAGCCGAATGCCAGCCTGTCGATCGGCATCAACGGCAAGAACGCGCGCAAGCCCGAAGACATGCAGAGCCGCACCGCCCTGCTGCGCCGCCTGCGCGTGATCCATGCCGACCATCCCGAATACCCGGTACTGATCGCGGGCGACCGCGAAAGTAAATACGACGACGTGATCCAGCTGATTTCGGAAGCGAAAAAGATGGGGATTTCACGGGTCGGGCTGGCTACCAAGTGATGCCATGGCCACGATGAATCCAGCCGCTGCAGGGGGAGTTCCCTACCGGGTGCCGCCCGAGCCGAAGCGCCTGCCCTCCTTCATCCTGGCGGGGCTGATGCATGCAGGCTTGCTTTTTTTCCTATGGGCGGGCGTTAACTGGCAGAATACGGAGCCGGTTTCAGTTGAAGCAGAAATGTGGGACATGAAAGTGCAGTCCGCGGCTGCGCCGCCGGAACCGCAGCCTGAACCGGTGCGCGAGCCGGAGCCGGAGCCGATTCCGCGCGTGGCCCTGCCGCCCGTGGAAGAGCCGGTGGCGGCCAAGGCGCCCGATATTGCGCTCGAACGCATCAAGGAACAGAAGCTCAGGGACAAGAAGCTGGCCGAAGAAAAGATAGAAAAAGAAAAAGAGCTGAAGAAGGAAAAGAAACTGCTGGAAGAGTTGCGCCAGAAAGAACTGGCCGACAAGAAAGCGCTGGAAAAAGCCGACAAGCTGGCCAAGGCGGCCAAGGAAGCGGCCGAGGAAAAAACGCTGCAAAAGCTGCGCGATGCGGAAATGAAGCGTATTACTGGCGCGGCGGGGACCAGCGGCACGGCGGAAAAATCGACGGCGCCGCGCAGCGATCCGGGGTATGTGGCTGCAATCACGGCCAAGATACTCAGCTCGTCGAAGTATATTGGTGAACGCCCGGAAAGCAATCCTCGGGTTGTCTTTCAAATCGACCAGCTGCCTACCGGTGAAATCATGTCGGTCAAGCTGGTCAAGAGCAGCGGGCTCGATGCCTTTGACGATGCAGTGGAACGCGGCATACGCGATTCGTCGCCGCTTCCGAAAAAGAAGGATGGTACGGTTGTGCGCTCGATTGAATTGGGTTTCACAATGAAAGAAGTAAAGTGATACCTCACGCACTTACCAAACAGGATAGATTTCTATGAGTAAATTACATTCTTTGATTCTCAGTGTGGGCCTGATTGCTGGCACGAGCGCACAGGCCCAGCTGAAAATTGAAATCGCCGGCATCAGCGCCAACCAGATTCCGATCGCGGTGGCCATGTTTGCCGATGAAGGCGTGGCGCCTGCCGACGTGTCGGACATCATCCGCGCCGACCTGGAACGCAGCGGCATCTTCAAGGTCATCGACGGCGTGGCGGTACTGTCTGAAACAGCCATCATCGATCACGCCCAGTGGAAATCCCGAGGCGCCGATGCGCTGGTGGTGGGCAGTGTCAAGAAGCTGGCCGACGGCCGCATCGAAGTGCGCTACAAATTGCATGACACTGTCAGGAGCACCCAGCTGTCGGCCCTGACCCTGTCCAAGGATGCGCGCTTCACCCGTGTGGTGGCGCACAAGATCGCCGACGACATTTACGAAAAAATGACCGGCACCCGTGGCGCCTTCGCCACCCGCGTTGCTTACGTCAACGAAAACCGCGGCGAACGCGACTACCGCCTGGAAATTGCCGACGCCGACGGCGAATCGGTGCAGGTGGCCGTGCGTTCGAAAGAGCCGATCATTTCCCCTTCCTGGTCGCCGGACGGGGGCAAGGTGGCCTACGTGTCCTTCGAACAGCGCAAGCCGGTGATTTACGTGCAGGACCTGGTGACCGGCGGACGCAAGATCATCGTCAACGAAAAAGGCAGCAATTCGGCCCCGTCGTGGGCGCCGGACGGCAGCAAGCTGACCGTGGCCCTGTCGAAAGACGGCAATACCCAGGTGTATGGCGTGAATGCGGACGGCAGCGGCCTGCGCCGCCTGTCGAACAGCAGCGGTATTGACACCGAACCCCAGTATTCGGCCGATGGCGAGACCATTTACTTTACGAGCGACCGCAGCGGCGGCCCCCAGATTTATAAAATGAGCGCCAGCGGCGGCAATGCTACCCGCGTTACCTTCAATGGCAGTTACAATATCAGCCCCCGCGTATCGTCGGACGGCAAAACCCTGGCCTGGATTTCCCAGCGCGATGGTGGCTACTCTCTTTACGCGATGGACCTGGCCAGTGGCCAGGAGTTGCGCCTGGCCGAACAGGCCACCGAACCGAGTTTTTCGCCCAACGGCAAATACATCATGTACGCCACTAAAACCGGCGGACGTACGTCACTGGCCGTGGTATCGGTCGATGGACGAGTCAAGCAGCGCTTAACCACTAAAGCAGGAAACATACGGGAGCCCAATTGGGGCCCCTTTATGAACTAAAAAGAAGTACCTTCAACCATGTCCAGGAGAAAAAAAGATGCGTAATTTCAAAAGTTTAGCCTTCATTGTCACGAGCGCCGCCCTGCTCAGCGCTTGCAGCACCCCAATGAAAACGGAAGTCGCGCCAGTTGAAACGCGCACCACCGAAGTACCAAAAGGCGCGCCTGCAGAACCGCGTGAAGTTGCTACCGTTACCGCGCCAGCTGTCGATCCGCTCAACGATCCAAAAGGTGTACTGGCCAAACGCAGCGTCTACTTCGACTATGACAGCTATGTCGTGCGCGACGATGGCAAATCGGTCGTGGAAAGCCACTCCGGCTACCTGAACAAGAACAAGGGCCGTAAAGTCCTGATCCAGGGTAACACCGACGAGCGCGGCGGCACCGAGTACAACCTGGCCCTGGGCCAGAAGCGCGCAGAAGCCGTGCGCAAGTCGATGGCAGCCCTGGGCGTGCCGGAGAGCCAGATGGAAGCCGTCTCCCTGGGCGAAGAAAAGCCGAAGGCCATCGGTAGCGGCGAAGCAGCATGGGCAGAAAACCGCCGCGCCGACATCGTCTATTGATATCTCGCCGTACAGGCGATTTGACAACGGGGAGCTTTGCAGTGCAGACTGCAATTCTCCCCGTTTCTACATCAGCAACAGGTTTTTGAAAGAATTCGCAAAAATGATCCCATTCTCCAAGTCCCGCCTTGCCGCCGCCTGTTTCACCCTCGCCGCCTGGATGCCCATGCAAGCCAACGCCGGCCTGCTCGACGACGAAGAAGCGCGCAAGGCCATTGTCGAACTGCGCGCCAAGGTCGAGGCCATGGCCAAGGAAATGAACGCCCGCATCGACACCAAGGCCGACAAGAGCGCCGCCCTGAACATGGTCAGCCAGCAGGAACAGATGATGGCTGAAATCGCCAAGCTGCGCGGCCAGGTGGAAATACTGAGCAACGAGATCGTCACCGCCCAAAAACGCCAGAAAGATTTTTACGCCGACCTCGATGCGCGCATGAAGAAGGTCGAGCCGCGCCAGGTGACCGTGGACGGCAAGGAAGCGGCCGTCACGCCGGCCGAACAGCGCGCCTATGACACCGCCATGTCCTACTTCAAGGAACGCGACTACAAGGGCGCCAGCGCCAACCTGGGCGAATTTCTGAAGGCTTTCCCGGATTCGGCCTTCGCGCCGGTCGCGCAATACTGGCTGGGCAACGCCTGGTACGCGCTGGGCGACTGCAAGCGGGCCATCACGGCCCAGGAGATCGTGGTCATGAATTACCGCGACAGCACCAAGGCTCCGGACGCGATGCTCAATATCGCTACCTGCCAGGCCCTGCTCAAGGACAAGGTCAAGGCCAAGAAGACCCTGACCGACCTGATCACGGTCTATCCCGACTCGGCCGCGGCCGCCACCGCCAAGGAGCAACTGGCGGCGCTGAAGTAATCAAGGACTGAAAATATATGGCCTGGGGCATTTGACAGGATCGGCCCCAGCCCCTATAATCTTGCTTCTTTCGGGGGTCGTTAGCTCAGCTGGTAGAGCAGCGGACTTTTAATCCGTTGGTCGCAGGTTCGAATCCCGCACGGCCTACCACGAATTCGCAGTATCAGATCAGGCTTACCCGCTCCGGCGCGTAAGCCTTTTTTGCGTCCTCATATGAAGAATATTTCCCACATGGGGAATAGCTGGCGATATGAAAAAAGGCGGCATCAGGATCGATGCCGCCTTTTACTTTTCAGGCCTGAGCTTCAGTCCCTGCTTATCAGCAAGTCAGATTGGGACCGGTGGGTACCCCCAGGTTCTGGGTGAAGGTCGTGTAGTAATTCACCCGGGTCTGCATCTGGGCCGGCCCCTGATACGCAGTGCCGCCTACGCATTCGCGATTGCCGTTAATGGCATTGATGGTCTGTCCGAAACCGTATCCGCCGACCATCGAATCATGCGCCGACCTTCCGGCGCGGCCAGGTTGGGTCATCCAGTACCAGATCGCACTTCTCCACGCGATGGTGGCGTTGGTGGCCAACAATTCCGGATTGTTCACCAGTTGCTCGCCCAGGCCCATGGCGTTGCCCAGACTGCGGTAGTTTGAGGTCCAGCTGATTTGAATCGGGCCACGGCCGAAATATTGGTCGACCACGTTATTGCTCTTGCAGGCGACTTGTACCCAGTTCACGTCGCAGTACAAGGGCCAGTTGGCGGTGTTGTATTCCCTGACTGCCTTCAGGCTGTCCGACTCATGCTGCAGGTTGGCGAAGAAGGCGGCCACTTCCTGCTTGTTCACGGTAGCGTTGTTCGACTTGGCAAAGCTTGGATAGTAAGCTGCTGCAGCGACGAAGTCGGCGTATTGGTAGAACGAACTGCGGCTCGGGAACCATGCCTCGAATTGCGCTTTTGAGAGGCCGGCGAAACCACCTCCCGGGTCGGGAGTAGGCGTCGGCGTTGGCGTGGTGCTGCCACAAGTAGTTGGCTGCCAATACCAGGTGCTAATGGTCGGATCAGTACCGTCGGAGCCGTTGGTGCCGCTATTGACGACCTTGTAGAAATTGCCGTTAGGCGGGAATCTCACCACGGTGCCCAGGCTGTAGTTCACTCCTGCGGTCCAGGTCTGGAATGAACAGGTCGGTGTCGGTGTCGGTGTCGGCGTCGGCGTCGGGGTCGGCGTAGTGCCGCCGCAAACAGAAACGCTGGTCCACGGCTTGCCACTGCCAGCAGGACCATTATTCGTCGATGGATTATTGCCTTGCG